>Ga0302306_10000207_pt1 | contig 43688 bp, 45 predicted proteins | sample III_Palsa_E3_1_FD_198761 | JGI IMG/M metagenome (GOLD analysis project Ga0302306, IMG submission 198761) | Peat permafrost microbial communities from Stordalen Mire near Abisko, Sweden - III_Palsa_E3_1 | ecosystem: Environmental > Terrestrial > Soil > Palsa > Peat permafrost | place: Sweden...
CTCAAAGATTTTATAACCATTCCCTAATGATTGCCACACAATGCTTTTATCTGAAAGTTCAGTTAAAGTCTTTGCAGATTTTATTTTTTCAGGAACACGGCTTAGCCATTTGGTTTTTCCACTATTTGACCCCGGGCACACAATCGTGCGTAAAAGTGACTTTAAGTTGTCTTTCTAGCTGTTAATTATGGTATACTCCCATCCTTTTCTATGGGGTGTTACACCATCATGCTTATCGAATCAAATACAATCTATCCAGCTGTTAATTCTAACATAGACGCTGAACAGATCAAAAAAATATTTACCCCAAGCGAAGATGAAATATTATTCGCATATAATAACACTAGCAATAAAAAATACCAGCTGCTTTTATTAGTATTATTAAAATCATACCAAAAGTATAGGAGATTTATACAATTTTTAGATTTGCCATTCAATGTCATTGTGCACGTTGCTAATATAATAAATTTTCAAGAAATAAAATCTGGCATTCGAATTTTAGAATATGATCGCAGCAGGCAACGAATAAGGCATGCCGAACTAATTCGCCGACATTTAAATGTTAAGGAATATAACGAGAATAAAGTACTTAAAATAGCCTGTGAATTTTCAAAAACTAGAGAAAATATTGAATCTGCTTTCAATTGTACCGTTGAAGAGATGATATTTATAAATATGGAATTTCCAGCATTTGGTACGTTAAAAATCATCGTCGACAAAGCGATGACCAAGGCGAATAATTATTTTCACAAGGCTATTTACAACTGCCTCACCACAGATCAAAGAGATCTTATTGATCAAGTATTACTGGTTAACTCTGATAATTACAACAAACAAAGTAATTGGAAAGAAATAAAGTCTGATCCGCCAGCAGTGTCAGTAAATAACCTTAAGGCATATACTAAACATGTTCGGTGGTTGCAGTCTTTATCCGCCAAGAAAGTTACTTTGGATCATATCCCAATGGAAAAAGCAAAGCAGTTTTATGCTGAAGGCATGTCGCATAATTTATATATGATTAATAGATTACCTAGAAACAAACGATATTCTTTGATTGTAGTTGTTTTGCAAAAAGCCACTCAGTTAGCAGTTGATAACTTAATCGGCATGGTCATGAAAACATATGCTTCCATGAAATCATCCGCACGAAATAAACTAATTGCCTATAAAACAGGTAAATTGGGTATTGTTGACGAGCTTGTTTCCAACTTTGAGAGTGTACTAGAATGCTATAGCTACAATTACACTAAAGCCAAAAGGATTGATGCAATTGACAATATAGTTGCGGAGCAACATGAAGACTTGCGTGCCAAATGCAGCGAATATAATGCCTATAAAATTGATGATCCATATCCAATACTTTTAGATATGTATAAAGTCAAAAGAACTGTGTTTTGGAATACATTAAGCAGTGTTAAAATTTTGTCTTGCTCCAGAGATAAGGCCATACAGAATGCAATAAAGTTTATTTGTGAAAACTTTGAGAACAGCGGAGAGACAATTCAATTGTCGAAATCTGAGCCATGGAAAGAATTATCTTTAGATTGGATCCCAGATAAAGCTAAAAAATTTGTTAAGCCAAAAAATGGATTTTTAAATAGAAACGCTTATGAGTTATGCCTTGTTGCCAAGATGGTTGACGAAATACGATCCAAAGATCTATACGTGTTGAATAGTCTGGAATACGATACACATAAACAAAATTTAATATCGACGCAAAGATTTGAGTATGTTTCAGACAACTATTGCAAGCTTGTCGGCATACCTAGATGTGAACAAGAATTTGTTAATTTTATAGAAAATAAGTTGGAGGAAAAAACAAAAATTGCTGATAATGCCTTTGCTAGCGATGACATTGGAGCAAAAATAGAAAATGGTAAATTGATTTTGAAAAAAGTTACAGCATCACCAAAGCCAAGTAATTTTGATGAGCTAGATCAGGTTATAACTTCGAAAATGCCAAGTGTTGGCATATTAGATGTAATCGCCTCTGTTACTGAATCGCTTCAGCTTAAAAAATATTTACGCCCGATATCAGGCAATGATTCTAGGCAAGAAGATATCAATGCATTACTGGCGTCAACTATATTTTGCTATGGATGTAACGTAGGGGTGAATGAAGCATCCAGATCTTTGCCTGACATCAATAGAAAGCAACTTGCTAGAATAAACAGCTATTATGTCACAGAGGATAGTCTTAAGCGCTGTATTACCGAAGTTGTTAACTGCTACAATCGGTACCAATTGCCTAGATTTTGGGGAACAGGTGAACACGTTTCGGTAGATGGAACAAAATGGGATATGTACAAAAAGAATTTATTATCAGAATACCATATCAGATATGGCGGTTTCGGCGGTATTGGATATTACCACATATCTGACACATATATTGCATTATTCAGCAATTTAATATCATGTGGTTCATACGAAGCCTTACACATAATTGGAGATATTTTAAGTAACCAATCTGATATAAAACCAACATGCGTGCATGGGGATACTCATTCACAAAGTTATCCGATATTTGCAGTAGCGTATTTGCTTGGAATAAAAATAATGCCACGAATAAGGGGGATTAAGGATTTGATTTTTTACAAGGCAAATAAGAACACTCGAGCTGACAATATTGAGGAAATTTTAGGCCAAAAAATAAATTGGAAATTAATCAAAATGCATTATAATGATATGTTGCGCATTGTTATATCTATTAAGGAATGTAAGACAGACATAAAATCCATGATGAGTAAAATTTGTACTAAATCCAAGAAAAATAAATTATACTATGCGTTCCGAGAATTAGGCAGAGCCATACGAACGTGCTATTTATTGGAATATATAACAGACTATGATCTTAGGAAGTTTATAAATGCTGCAACTTGCAAAAGTGAAGAGTTTAATGGTTTTTTAGATTGGGTTGCTTTTGCAAGAGATACAATACCAAGCAACTCTTCAGTAGAGCAAAGAAAATTTATAAAGTATAATCATCTTGTAGCTAATATGGTAATTTTGTACAATGTGAATGAGATGTCGAAGATAATTAAAGATCTGAATAGTAATGGCGTTAAGGTTGACTACGACTTGCTGAAGTATTTTTCACCGTACAAAAGCCAACATATATCTCGGCTAGGATTTTACGAAGTTGGAAAATACGTTAAGTCGGGTAATATTGTTTTGCTTGATCCAAACATTGATATTTTCAGCAAATATTTAATATTTAGAAAGACAACTTAAAGTCACTTTTGCGCACGATTGTGTGCCCGGGGTCAACTAGCAAAACCACGAATTTATAAATTTACCTTACACATAATTTCTTTGTTATGTACATTAATTACATAATTGTGTACAATATGACTCCGAGCAGGTGTGTTTTCTACCTAGCTCATAATGGCCGCTACTGCTAAAAAGGTGCGGGTTGTATAAATAATTTATGGGAGTATATATTAATGTTAAGCTTATTTAAGTCTTTAGTGCAGCCTTCTAATGTTCAGACCAATAAAATCGATGAAATTTGTGCGCTTGCACAAAAGGGTAATGTTCATAATCTAAAAGAATATTTACGAAATGGAAATTTGAATAACTTTAAATTTGATCTTACTCAAAAAAATTCTAAAGGTCTTACCGTATTTGAATTTTTAAGCGGGAATACAAGCTCGAATTTTGGTATTGTACTTGGTATAACTGAGAAAGAAAATATTAATCATTTACAAGTGATTGTAGCGCTCTTAAATCAGGGTGCAAAACCTATTCCGCATGAAGATATATATAAACACTATGCCTTCTTGCAGTATGGATCAAGTCCATGGGTAGCTGCACTGTTTTTAATGGCTGGCTTTAATGAGTTACCAAAAACTACTGAAGAATATAAAAATAATATTAATGATTTAGCCACATTGTCTAGTTTAGATGAATCAATTGCTTACCTCGATAAAACTATACGTGAGTATGCAAGCCAAAAAAATCCAACGCCTGTTGCTAATCTGGATGCTTCATCGTCTAGTTCATTTCGTCCCTAATTATTATTGGCATGGATTTACTGATGCATTAACTACAAGCTGCAGTTAATGTTCAATTGACTAATTTATGTACGCATTGTGAGGTTTTAGCATTCTGGCTAAAACCTCAGCTTCAGTTCACATATCTCAATTAGATTATAGGCAAGACTTAAGCTGCCTATCCATTTGAGAATAATATATTATAGTCAACCATATTTTTTTTAAATGGTGCACTTTTCTTATTAATGTTTTTAACATATCAACCAACTCTTCTTGAATAGACTTTTCAATATCACTATTTTTTTAATCTGCACTTAGGTTGTTACCATCTATTATTTGCACTAGCTTCCCGGTATCACTCAACCTTATTGAATATTTGATTGCCTTTGACAAATAATTTTTAGTATATCAAGACAAAAAGCTTCCAATAAAATAGGTTGTAAACCTATTTGAAGAAATGGGGTATACCATTCTTTGCTAGCTTAACCCGAACTCAGGTTTGAAAATGCCTGAGCAATTTTCTAATTAATCCGATTTGCTAAAATTTTTGTGTATGTTATGATGAGAATTTTATGCAACAAGGATGACCATCATGGCAAAAGCTAAGACAAAAGGGACTGCTAAAACTCTCAAATCTGCAAATCATAAGCCGAGCAAAAAACTGGCAACTGGACTTTCCAGCGAGCAAAAGAGTCAGGTTTTAAGCCTTATTGAAAAACAAACTAAAGCATTAGAAAGAAAACTGCTAACTGCTGAAAAAGAAATCTCTAAGCTTAAAGATAAAAATGCTAAAGCTGTATCCATCCCAAAAAAGACGGTGACGGCTAAAAAGAAAACTTCAGTTAAAACAAAGAGTGCTCATAAACCTGGTCCAAAACCACAATCTAAACTCACCAAAACTGCCAAAAAGGTTTTACATTCAGTGGAACATGCGGTTGGGTTAGAATAGAAACTTGACCCATTTTTAAGAGGTGCTTAGCGCCTCTTAAAAATACCTGATTTATGAAAGAGGACGAAATATTGTATTTGTTCGCAATGCTAATCCCGGGCACATAGTCATTACGTGGAGCTGCAAAGTGTAACTTAAAGAAATTTCCTTTAAATGTCGGGCTCAGTTATACGAGCTTTTTCAGAAATAATTTCTTGTAATTGTCTATTCCTTTCTTCTAATTGACCTATAAACTGTATTTTATTTTGGAAACTTATCTGCAATTCCTTTTGAATCCCTTGTTGGGTTTCATGCTGCTGCACAATTTGTTTTAATTCCACCTCGGTCGCTACCAGTTTTATTTCTTGTGCTTTATTCGCAGTTTGTTGGTTTTTCATTTCAAGCTTTAAATTTTCAAGCTCAACTTCAAAGTTTTTAATAACGAATTGTGATTCTTGAAAATTTTTATTGAGACCTATAAATTTATCCTCAGTTTGGCCTAACTTCACATCAAGATTCATTTTGTCGATTTTCAAGTTATCTAATTCAACTATATATTTATGGCGTTGGCTTTCTAATAATTCCTTATACTCATGTACTTCTTTTTGGTAACGAGCTTCAAGCGTTAATAAGTTATTATTGAGATTTTCAAAGGTTTGTGCGTGACTTGATTTCAATTCGCTTAATAGCTGGCTAGCTTGTCGTTCTTGCGTATTTCTAGCTGCCTCTAAAAATGTCAGTTGTTGCTCTAGACTTAAATTCTGCTGTTTTTTATCTTGTAGCTCGTTTTGCAAGGTGCTATTAGTTGATTTTAACCGGAAATTCTCAGAAACAAGTTCTTGGTGTTTATCAAGAGTGGTTTTTAATTCCAGCTCTCTTTCCAATAAAGCCTTTTGGGCTTTATTTATCTGTTCAGTGGTATCGTCTTTTATTTGTTGAATTTCTCTTTCAGCTTCCAAACGAATTTCATGGCGCACGGCTTCTACCGCTCGGCTTAAAGGATCGTTTAAAATTAATTGTTGAGGTTCATTTTGACTAAAATCTTCATCCAAAACCCCTCGAGCTTCACGCCAAGATTTACGATATTTATAAATTTCATTAGGACTGCCCTTGCTCAGTCCCTGCTCCAGTAAATGCTCCCGTATAGCATCCCCGGTTACTTTATAACCTAAGGTACCTTCTGCAACCAATTGATCGCATGCCTGCCATATTTCCCATTCTCTCCTGGTCTTAGGTTTTTTCATAATTTTTATACCACAACAAATCTTTTTGCCAATTTGAAATAAAACCCATTTTTTGTTTTGATACTTTTGGAAAGCCCCCCAATAAATCAAATAATTGCTCTTGCCAATCTACAGCTTTTTCTTCTGAAATACATTTTAATAAACGACTTATGATATGAGCTTGTTCACAAAAAGTATGCTTTTGAGCTGGAATTAATGCTTCATGAGGACTAATAGGGGCAAAAGCAAACCATCTATTCCAAATTCTTGCATGGTGAGCACATAAGTTTCTTAATGAGGAAATTACGCTAAACCAAGACTCAATAATAGTAGGATGATAACCAAATATTTGACAGATATCTTTCTTGTCTTGTAACGTTTTGATATTCATCAATAACTGCGTACAAGCACCAAAAGATAAGCATTCCAAAATCATCCAGCTGGGTGGATACTTTGGCATATCATATGATTTATAATAGTGTTTTAAAAAAACTTCCTTTCTTTTGCGACAAATACTTTTTATATCATTTAAAAATTTTTCTAAATTAACGTGCTCTATAAACAAATCTGATTTTAAGTACCAATGAGCTCCGTATTTTAAACTCATAACATCAGTTAATGAACTTCTTAAAGAAATTTCTAAAGTTTCGATAGGATCTAAAATCAATAACCTCAATTTTTTATCAAAGGTGTATAATGATAAAACATCATCAAAAGAAACCCCTTTTTTAAAAGGCTTAGTTTCTTGATATTGATTTTTAAAGGCTAAAAAATACGCAGATAAACGATAATAGCCGATTGTTTTTAGGCTTAGTTGTAACACATCTTCAGATGGTATAATCAGTCCTTTATTTTTAAGTTGGTTTATTAATTGTGTAGTTGTAAGAGGAGGTTTTTGAAAAATTCTACTCATAAATAAAATAACCCGCCGTGGTGCGCATTGTAAAGAGGCGTGGCAGGTCTGAGTACTTTAATAATAGCAACTCTACTCTAGCCATGTCAAATTTTAACAAGTTTTTGCCTCTCCTTCTTATACTTTAAAGCATTATTTACTTGTATAAGCACTTAATTGATCCTTAACTTCAATGTTTTATATTAATTTACTATATAATAGTATCATATATGTATATACACTACAATACTTTTAAGAGCGTTAACTACAATTATCGCTATTAAGAACAATTTGAAGCAAAATGTAAAATTGTAGGCTCCAAAAAAGTAATAAAATAAAGTTTTTTTAAAATCATTTTAAGTTTAAAAATCAAATAAATTATTATAAATCGAAAGCTTATGTTTTTATAAAAATGCAATTTGTTCCACGCGTGGAACATATTTAGAAAAATTCTTTTATATATTAAAACCAGTTATTAAAAATTAAAGTTATTTAGACCCGGCTGGAAATCCCTCAGCTTCATAAGAAGTATTTTACTTAAAAATCAATTACTTACTTAGAATTTAATCTTGCCTTTAAATACACTTTGATCCAAAAAATGCTTCGTAATAGCAAATAATTTATAATTATGCTAATATTGGCATATAAAGTTAGGTGTAGAATATTGAAGGACTTAATATGGGTGGGTAGCGCTTTTTTTGCATCGAAAAAATATAATCTTCGATTCTAAAAAAAGCCTATTTAAAATATACATGTTGTACTAAACGAAAAAGCATTAGAATACTTTCCCCAAAAACGCCGATTAGTATCATGATAGAGATGGCTGTCAAAAACAAAAGTTCTTTTTTTATGAACTTTAATTCTTTTTCTACTTGTGCGTTATTCATGTTAATACTCTTGTGTTTTAAAAGCATTATTATATACTACATTTTTGATTAATTATAAATGAGGTCAAACATGAAGAAAACAGAAACAAACAGTTTTTGCGATTCCACATCTGAAGAGTTAAATGCGATGCACGCTAGAGGGACATTAGTAGGCGGTGCTGTAGGTGGTGCGACTGGCTATGTGGCGGGAGCTATTTCCGGCTCTTACCTGGGCCCTGGAGGAACATCTATCGGTGCTAAAGTAGGTGCAATTTCTGGAGCAACTCTCGGTTTAGCTATAGGCGCAGAAGTCACCGAAAAAATACTTGACAAGGGGGTCGCTGATTGCTCAGCAATAGGTAAACCTATAAATTGGGAAAAAGATTTATATATAAAAGGTGGCCTATTAGAAAATAAGTTACCAGATAGCCCTCAGTCAACTTCTCCTTCTATTACACAAGTAAACACTCCACCTGTAAGTAGTGTTATCAATTTAAGCTCAGTACCGGTAACAATACCAATTGTTAGCCCATCCGCATCAATTCCCTCTATCCCTCAATTTGTACCTCCTAAGATACAGATGCCTACGCCAAATTTTGTGCCGCCCGTTATGCCACAATCCATACATTCTACGTTACAGATGCCTAGGTTTACTCCTAGCATACCAGCGCCAAATTTCACTCCGCCAGTTATGCAAGCTCCAAGATTTACTCCGCAATTTCAATCATCACAACCTCCAACAAGTAATTTCTTTGTGTCTGGGCCTATGCCACGTGTGGGATTTAAATTCCCTTAGCTTTAGAAAATGCTCAAGGAAGAGCATTACAATATTCGTTTAATCAGCTGGCTTAACCACGCAAGAATAATTAAACCTCAACAATTGAATATTAGATTGCTTATAATAGTTCTTACACATTATTGTTGTTTATTTTAAAGGTTTCAATGTGCGGAAAACTATTAAAATTATTTTTATTGTTCTATTTTCATTTACAATGATGGCTTGGGGTATTGGACTTAAAAAAATATACTTCAATTTTACCTTCAATGGGTGGGGAACATCTACGCTTTGTGAAAAATACTTTAATGATATTTTTAATAACTTTGAAAATGATTTAAAGGTGCCTTTAAAAAGCCCAATTTTGGATATAGGGTGTGGCTTTGGAACTGCTTCGTATAATCTTGCAAGACGTGGTATTGATAATATTGTCGCATTAGATATAAGCAAAGAACATATTGGATATTTAATTAAAAACCTTCCTCAAGATATTCCAAATATTGAAAATAAAATAAAACCAATAGTAGGAGACTTTTTATCCCTTTCGAACTTAACCAAAGATTCCTTTAAAACTGTAATCATATTTGATGTATTTCATATGTTAACAGGTGAGAAAATTGAAAAATTTTTAAAAAAATCCTATTCAATATTAGAACCTGGGGGCTATTTAGTTTTGAAATGGCCAGTTAATACCTTTAAGGATGAATATGATAGTGCTTTACAAAAATATGAGGCGCTTCGCTTGCAGGGGAAAAATCATGTAGAAGCATTGAACATAGTTTTGCTCCATTACCATCAAAATATTAATAAAAATAAGAAAGATGAATACAAATGTTTGTTATTACCAAGCAGTCTTGACTCCAAAAACCTTAAAAGAATGGTTTTATACCCTTGGGAATGCCTTCCAAAAGATAAATTTTATTCATACAAAAGTTCTGATCCCATAAAAAATACCCTCTTATTATGGCCCTTATGGGAAGTAGTTAGATTGGTTGGTTTTGAGAATATTAAATTTGGAACAGATTCTATCGATTCAAATTATTTAACAGCGATGAAACCTAAATCAAATTAAGTAATTCCAATTTTAGCTAAGTTAAAATTGGAAAATATACCATTAACGCTTTATCGAGCCCAGCCGATAAAATAAAGACTATAAGTTATTCAAATAGCAACTAATATACTTTTAGACCGCTTTTGCAGATCGGTTCGTGAGAGCCCATTAGCGCCCCAATCTCTAACGTGACCATGGAAGACACCTCTGTCTTTTCCACTTACATGATGGATAATTATTTCCTTGTTTTCAAAGTCTACCCCTATCCTTCTTGATGAAGATTCTTTTATCTGTTTTGAATATTCCAAGGATTCTTGTCCATGTTCAGGTCCTTTATTTTTTCCGCCTTGATCGTCTTTACCATGATATGGAGCTGGTTCGTATATTAATCCTTCTGTTTTTTCAAGGTTATTAGGTTTTATGAAATTGAATTTTTTTTCAAGTTTATCTTTACCCTGACGCTCCATAATGATAGGCCCAATCCCAAACAATGGAATAAAACCTGGCACCTTATTCAGCCATTCTTTTTTTTCCGGCTGGAACCCGCTCCGATGTTCACCTTTTTCAGAATGTGGCTGATATCCGCCTACATCATCATTGTCATCTGGATGAGCCTGCAAGCCACTCGCATCTGTATGGGGCTTATATTCATCATGAGATGAGAACTGAGTCGAAGCCATCATTATTTAGCAGGGCCCTATCTAATCATCTTCAATAATTTTACCAGAGCCATCTGGCAAAACGGTAACTCGCACGCTATCCACGGGCTTATAATCATCAGGGTTTGCAAATTTTCCGGTACTTTCAAGGTCTTCTTCAAACACAAACCAATCCCCATCTTGAAAAGATAATGAATAGGCCCATATGTTAGTTCCATCATCCGCAAAGGATTTTGCAGTAATTGGAGCATCTTTCCTCCATATTACTTCTAATTCTTTGTTTAAAGGTTTTACTTTTACAATTTCAAAAAATTCAAATCTACTATTCCTATACATTAATTCCTATTTATGCCTCATATGCCCTTTTAAGGAGACATTAAGGTGTTTTCCATCCCTAGACGCCCAACCTAATTGAAGTTTACCTTTTTCCGATAATTGAACATCCCATTCAAAAGTTTCACCATGTGTCCTTGAAGGTCCTTTTACCCAGACATTACCAAATTTATCCTTATAACCTTTTTCATTTTTAGGTAAAGGCATAGAAGGGTTATATTTTTCATCAGGCACAAACCTAATCCTTCCTTCAATTGGCAATTGGGCGTCCTTTAATCGACTTTTTGTTGTAGGTTCCTTATCTAAATTTCTTTTTCTTTCCATAATGATAGGCCCAATCCCAAACAATGGAATAAAACCCGGCACCTTATTCAGCCATTCTTTTTTTTCAGGCTGAAACCCGCCCCGATGTTCATCTTTTTCAGAATGGGCTTGATATCCGCCAACATCATCATTGTCATCTGGATGAGCCTGAAAGCCACTCGCATCTGTATGGGACTTATATTCATCATGAGATGAGAACTGAGTCGAAGCCATCATTATTTAGCAGGGCCCTATCTAATCATCTTCGATAATTTTACCAGAGCCATCTGGCAAAACGGTAACTCGCACGCTATCCACGGGCTTATAATCATCAGGGTTTGCAAATTTTCCCGTACTTTCAAGGTCTTCTTCAAAAATAAACCAGACGACTTCAGAAATATGGATATTATATGCAATTTTTTTTGAACCGTCATCCGCAAATGATATACCACTTACGACACCTTCCCTCCCATTGATTTTATACAAATTCTTTTTTAAAGATACAACTTTTTATAATTTCAAATTCATTAAATTTATTTTTCATATTTCAGCCCTATTTGTGAGTAATATGACCTTTCAAAGATACATTCAAATGTTTTCCATCCCGTGAAGCCCAACCAAGTTGTTGCTTTCCAGTATTTAATAATTGAACGTCCCATTCAAATGCCTCACCTTGTGTTCTAGACAGTCCTTTAATCCATATATTACCACATCTATTAGGTATTTTTTCATATACTGCGATTGTACGTTCAACTCCTTTATTATCAAACCTGACTATCCCTTAATTAACAATTTTTATTCATCCGCATAACAACCCAGCTGAAATATATATTTATCCAAATCAATTTTTTTATTAACAAACGGCTGTAAAACTTTTGCCTTCATTTCATCTATGTTATAACAATATATCATATCCCTTGTTGCAGCATCTTGATCGCCTGAGTCTACATTAAATAAATTTTGAAGGAATAATAAACCTACATTATTTAGTGGATATTCAAGAACCAAGCGATGTATTCCTTCTTTTTCATAACCAAACAAATAACGCTTTATGCCTTTTACATCTTTCATAATTTGCCTCACATAAATTTTTTTATATTGCGTCCGGGATTGCCTGGCTTAACTTGTTTACCAGTATTAGGATCGAACTCACCCAAATGGTTTTTGCCATTATTAGTATATTTTTCAACGGCTCCATGTTGATAATCCCATTCAAGAATTTCACCATTTGGTAGTACCCAACGATCCCTCAATTTTCCACCTCCACCTTGAACAGGAGTTTTTCCTGGGACTTTTGTTGCATCTGGAAACCCAATAAGTATTTTAGGAGCCGGGTGATATTTTTTATCAGGGTCGGGTGCATTGGGTCTATCTATATTCCCTTGGCTTTTATGCTTATTTTTCTCCATAATAATAGGCCCAATACCAAATAATGGAATAAAACCTGGCACCTTATTCAGCCATTCCTTTTTTTCCGGCTGAAAGCCGCCCCGATGTTCATCTTTTTCAGAATGAGCTTGATATCCGCCAATATCATCATTGTCATCTGGATGAGCCTGAAAGCCGCCCGCACCAGTCTTTTTATCAACGTGGGGTTGATACCCCTTTGGTTCATTATCAACATCTGTATGGGACTGATATTCATCCACCTCATAATAAGTTAAATACTTTCTGTTTTTATAATTTGAACTGCTTTGATTTAAATATTGACGCAAACCTTCAAAAAGAATGGCACAGCCCGCTAATATGCCGGGTGCAACTAAAAGCGCATTGGTTAATTGAAAGCCTTCCTTACCATTATGAGCAATTTCATTAACTTGAATTCTAAAATCAAGATTATGCGCGTATAAATCATTTGCAAGATTTGTCACAGCTTCTTTAGTAGGATAATTTTTTAATACTTTTCTGGCTGCTTTACGGAGTAATTCTTCGTTGGAATTAGCCCCATTAAATGGAAGTTGATGCTTCATTTTGGCAATTAAATCTTCTTCAAGACTTTTATCTGGCTCATAGCTCTGTTTTGGTTGAGATGGGGCATCCGATATAGCCGATTTTGGTTTAAATACAAAATTCTGAGGGGCGGACTTCAATAAATTTAGTAGATTAGTTAGCTCAATATTTTCTATGTCTTCTTCGTGTTTTTTCTGTATATATTCCAATACTGTTCTACCTTCATTATCCTTAATAACAGTACTAGCCCCGCCTTGAACTAAAGGTTTTATTATATCCAATACATTACTATACCCCTCATGGTTGCGGAGTACCATATTAAATAATAATGTCCTGCGGTTATGATAGTTAATTTTGTTGATATCAGTCGCATTCGCTTTAATAATTTTTGCTAAAAGCATAGCATGAGAATTATTATAAATTTTAGAATGTAGTATATTACTTGCATCGGCGCCAGCATCAATAAATATATTAATACAATTATTATCATATGATACTTCTATTGGAGTTCGACCATCTTTGTTTTTTGTATCAATATCAATTACCTTTAAGCCAAGAAGAAACTTTATTATTCCTTGATTTTTACTATTGGCTGCGGCATGTAAGAGGGTGTTTTTCTGATAAGTTATACCAAAATTTGTTTTACCAGCTTTTGCAACAAGCTTCAGATAATCAATTTGCTCTTCTTTGACAAAGGTAAAGACAGCGGGCACTTTACCTCGTCTTTTAAAGTCCGCCCTAGCGCCATGTTCAAGTAAAAGTGGAATTAGCTCTTTATATGGATACTTTTCGAATGAATAATTACGGTCTAAAGCATAATGTAAAGGAGTATCACCTTCTGGCCCAGGCAAATTAAGCTTGGCGCCCTTGCCGATAAGAAGAGTAGATATATTTAATGATTTCTCTTTAATCGCCCGGTGCAAGGAAGTATAGCCATATTTATCTACCTCATTAATATCAATATTTGTTTTTTCGATTAAAAACATGGCTATTTCTTCAGCTTTATGCTCTATAGAATGATGTAATAAATTTTTACCATCATGTTTAAAGGCAAAATTAGTCCTCCCAGCCTTATCTAACATTTGAAGATAATTTAAATGTTTATTCTCAACAAAAATAAATAGTCCTGGTTTTTTTTCTGGTCTTATCAAATCGGCCTTGGCACCATATTTGAGTAAAAGTTTGATTATTGCATGAGTACCGTTAGTACAACGGGAGCGTTCTAAGGAAACATCAGAGTAATCTAGCACGTAGTCTAAAGGGGTTGCGCCTTTTGCATTTTTGGCATTAATATTTATCTTATCCAACTTACACAAAAATTCTATTGCTTTTAACCTGTTTAACAAAACTTTAGAATTACTTAGAACAGCCTTCAATACAGCAAAGTGCAATAAGTTTTCACCATTATGAATAACCGCAAAATCTGTTTCACCAAATTCTAATGAAAGTTTTAAAAAATCTATTTCTCCGTTCTCAACAAAATCAAAAATTATAGGATTTTGTTCGTGGTATCCCTTAGCATCTGCTCTTGCCCCGGCTTTCAATAATTCACTAATTAAAAACTTATCTCCACCAAGATATGCAGACTCTAAGGAGCTCATATCACTAGCAGGTATAAGATTTGCGTTCATCCCGGGCACTTTAAGCATATCTGTCACTAAAGAATGAGCGGATCCATAAGGTAATAGGGAGACAGCTTGTAAAGCAGAGTGCCCACCTAAATCACCTCTTGCTCCTCTTTGAACTAGCTTCTTGGCCATATCATTTTGCTCAGAGAAAATTGCTATAGTTAGGGGGGACATAGAAAGCATTTCAGAATCTACAGATTCAGACAAATCTATGCCTGCAATTTGGCACTCTTTTATTAATGTTTCATTTATTGAGTCTTTATCTTGACAAAGATTTACGTCTACTTTATTGTCTTTCATTAGACAATCAAATATAGCTTGTTGTTTGTTCTCAATAGCATACATAAGAATTGTTTTTCCCTCAGGACAAAATGCATTCACCTCAAAATCTTTAGCTTGATATATCTCATTAAAGACATCCCTTAATAAAGGACTTACTTTAAATGTGTCTGTTTCAGCAGCTTGTTGCACCTCAATAGAATATTCATCTAAGCGCTCTAAATCTAAAGTATTTTCTTTATAAGCAAAGAAAATAGGCATAAAACCTTTTTTATTTTGAATTTGAGCCTTAGCTTTGAACTTGACAAGTAACCTAACTATATTTGGTTTTAACATAGCACAAGCTAAGTGCAGAGCTGTATTACCAATATTATCTTGAGCATTAATATCAGCATCATTTTTTAATAGTAGCTCCATACCTTGCTTCACTGTCATTTCATCAAAATTATTTTCTATTAAAATATGAAGAAGGGGTTTATTTTTATCTTGATGGATATCTAAAGCATTTAATGTATTAATAAGTACACTAATATCACCGTTAGAACAAGCTAATTTTAAATTATTCGCAGCCGCAGTAAGGCTATCTTTTTTTATAGAGCTTGGTTTTCTTGAAAACATCTTTATTCCCAATTTACAAAAATTTAATTTAAGATCAATTAATTTGCTAGCTAACTTTTTGAGGGGGCCGTCCATGGCTTTCCCTTCTGGTAATTTACCTTTTAGCTGACTTTAGATTAAGGGCGCTCTATTGATATTGATGTTATTTCGACTTTCTTGTGCAGGAATATCCATCACATTATTTTTTTGAATTTTATCGACCCGATCTTTCATCCACAATAATTGAACATTATTTATTTCACTATTTTTAATGGTTGCAACGTTACATTCTTTTTGTTTGGAGATTAAAGTTGTTAGGCACTCTTCTAATTCCATATTTTTTTGGGATAATACAGTATTTCGGGAAGACATAGCTTTAAGAGCCTCAACACCATCATCTACCTGTGAGCAAGCCAATTCATTTTTAACACGTAAATCAACTAATGCACGCTCTTTGGCGTTTAATTGCATTTGTAAACTTTCCATTAGATCTTTGTAGGTCTTGTTTTTATTTGAAAGACCTGTGATAGTTATTCGAGCTGTTAACTCTATACTTTTTAAATTTTTGACCTCTTCTTTAGTTGAAGTTAAATTACTTTCTGATATTATCATTTTATTTTCTATATTACTGGTTTTATCTTTCAACGAATTAAAAAACTTAAATAAATCGTTGAACCTATCCTGCAATATAATCAATTCACCTTCTTTGCTAGATAGTCTTTTTTCTAAAGCATTTCTAAAATCACTATTTTCCTGCAGTTTTGCATTTAATTCAATTGTCTCCAAATTTTTTTGGTCAAATTGGTTTAGTAAATTGCCGTGTATTTCATTTTTTTCCTGAATAAGTTTTTCGAGCTTAATGCATGTTTCTTCTTTGCTGATGTTGGAATTAATTAATTCTTGTATCACTCTCGTTTGAAATTCATCTTGATGTGTTAATTCTTGATTTTTTTTATGAAGCTCTGTTCTTAAATCAGAAATAATTAGTTGATTTCTATCGTTTTCTGTTTTTAATTCAATAATATCTTTTTTAAATTTAGCATTTAACAACTCTAAGCTTTCACGCTGGCTATTTAAACTAATTATATCAAATTTTGATGCTTCCAATTTCCATTGTGAGGAAAGTGCTTCGATTACCATTTGTTTTAAACTGGTTTTAAGACTAGGGTTATTATTGCCAAAAGAATTCATTAAAGCTTGATACTTTTCTTTAAGACTGGTAAGTATTTGCTCTATGCTTTCCGAGTTAAAAGAAAATCTCCTTATAAATAATTCCTTAATAATATCAAACCAATTTGGTAGTTTAGACGCAGAAACTAAATTAATTATATTAACAGGTGTTTCTAAATCTATTGCAAATTTGCTTATGAAGTCAATAAGATAATTTATTTCTTCCTTATTTAATTTAGGTAAATTATTTATTAGTGATTGAATGCCTTGTAAGTATTTTTCTAAATCTAGTAATTCTAGCCTTGTAATATTGGCACGTGCAGCGGTTGAATCATTAAAATTAATATTATTATTTTCAATGGCACTTAATAAAAAGCCAAAATACGTTTTACCTCTAGAATTAATTTGTTTACTTTGTAAAAAGTCGCTTAATTCATTAATAATTTCTTTTGTATTCATATTTTCCTCATGTAGGTTGATTGTAAAATTAAATTAAAACCCCAAGATATTTATTGGCGTTAGCTATATATGGACAGAGCCATTTAAATCATTTGTTTATATTTGAGACTATATCCCTCATTGTATTACCCTTGCATCATTTAATGAAAAACTTATAATATTCTCGCAACTATTTTCAATCTGGGAATATATCGTCCCTAAGCAATTCATTTTCTTTCAAGGCGCCTGAAATAGTATCGTTTTCGAAAACTGGTTCAATTTTGCTTGTAGAGGCGTTTTGATTTATTTTTTCTGCCATCTTGCCGCCAAATGTACTTTTAACAGAATCTTTTAATGAATCAATAGATTCAGAAGCTTTATCTTTTACAACACCATAACCGCTTTTTGCTAAATTAGAAGCCACGTCTGAACTAAATTTTGAAGCAGTACTGGCAAAATTTGACGCTGGTGAAAATATAGATGATTTACTGGAATTATTGCCACCCATAGCTGAAGATAAAGGAGTTTCTGGTGATTGGTCATTCTCAGAAGCATTATTATGATCTTTAGTAAAAGATCCTTGTCCGGAGGACATATTTTGGGATGCTTGCCTGAATGCAGCTAATATTGCTTGCCCACCTCCCAAAGCATTTACCGCTCCAGCTGAGGCAGCTGCAGTACCAGTAGCGAAGGCTGCGCTAGCTAAACCAGCAGCTCCCATTGCCGAACCCGCTCCAAAATTTCCTAAAGAATTTGAACCATTGATACTTGCCCCACTTATAATTCCAGAAATTAATGTAGGAATTTTATTAACCAAAGCTAGTAATATAATTGAAACGACCATAAGAACGCTCATTTCCTTTAGCTTAATGTTTGATACCATTAAAGCGTAATATTCATCTATAACCGACGTGCCTACCCCTACTAGTAGAATCATTGCCATCAAAGATGCCCCAACAGATAAGACGGTTTTGTAATAATTTATAGCGATATCGGTGGTCCACTTGGAGCCACCAAACCCGAGAAAAAATACCCCTCCATATGCTAAAATCCAAGCCGAGCAAAGAAGAAGAAGCATATTTACACCAACTAATGTTAAAATAATCATTATAATTAAGGCAATAATAATACCAGTTGCGCTGTCTATAGGTGCCATCAAAGATGATTTATCAATAACTTTCCAAAAAATTTCAAATCCAATATCTACAATATTTGAGGGGGAAAAATTAAAAGCCGTTAAATTATTCGGACGACTTGCATTAACTGCCTTCATGCCTAACATTCTTAATGAATCTATTATTTCTTGCGCAAATGTGGGCCCATTTATTAATAAATACCAAAAAAAACTGGTGAACATTATATACTTAATCAACTCAGCAATAATTTCGCCAAAATCAGATTTTTTTAATGCCATGAAACCAAACGTCCATGAAAAACTTATGGTGCTTAAAGTCCAAAAAAGCCAAGAAGCATGAGCAATAAATATTCTACTCCAAGAGTTTGCAGACGCATGATATTTGTCTAATACTCCATCTAATATAGATATGTTATCTATTTCACAATAAGCAGAGGAGGAAAAAACTAGCAAAGTAAACAAAAGTATATTAATATAACCAGTATTTTTTAATTTTATATTAATCATAAACTACCAAGATCTCGTTGGGCTTTTCTTGAACTCTCCTTGAGTAAAACATCTTCTATTTTCATAAAGTTCTTTTTTCTTGGGAGAATCTTGCATCTGTATTATCTCATCGCATGTTTTATCCTCATCTGATGAGCTACAAGAGAGCTGCATTGATAGAAGAATTGATACAATAAATACTTTAATTAAAGAATTCAATATTATTTTCTTCATTTCACCATTTCCTTAATGGACTTTTTTTAAACTTACCACTCTTAAAATGCTCAGTTATTGCAGCTTCTTGCGCAATTTTATCAGCTAATACTTGCTCTCGTACTAATGAGGCTTGATGTTGAGCTACAGCCAATCCTCTCATCTGTAACAATTGATTAGACTGATGGCTTGCAATTTGATTTGCATATTGCAGTGCAGCCATTTGTCCTTCAGCATTTTGGGCTCCATTTTGAATATTTTTTAATCTTTTAGCATTTTCTTTGATTTGTTTTTGTTCAAAATTCAAAGTTTTATATAAAGCGCTATTGTAAAATTTTTGTTTTTTTGATCCTTCTGTTTGATTAGCTTTTAACCTCGAAAGCTTTTCTTGAGAATAATCATTGTTTTTTATGTCTGGATTATTAAGATATTGATCTATATCTTTATAATTTGCTAAATGTTGATCTATTTGAGCGGAGTTTTCATTTATTTCACTTATATTGTTTATCGAGTTTAAAAGCTGATCAATCGTATTACTTGCATCAGACCATTGGAAATTCCCTGCCGCGAGATTTTTTGAATTTTTCTTCATTAAATCATATTGTGATATCTGGTTATTAAATTGGTTTTTTTGTAAATTTAATTGTTCTATTTGATATTTCACTTGCTCTGATACTTTTAATAACTGCTCTGCTTGTTGTTTTATTTGTTGAATTTGTTTGGATGCCATAATTTGCGTTTGCATAGCAGTGATACGGTTTTGTACTAAATTTGCGACGTCTGTAAAAGCAAAAACCTCTGCACTAAGCAGCATGAAGGTAATACTTTGCAAAAATACAAAAATTCCACTTTGCAATTTCAAACCAAATTTTGTTTTCATTTTAATAACCTCAATAATCAAAAGATTGATATGGTTTAGAGAAAAGCATATCTTTTATAACAATTACATTAAACCTAAACCCTGGTCTTATCTCCAAAGTAGGCGCTATATTTAAATTTTTTGCAATCATGCGAGCCGTAACATCGCCCAATTGTTGACCTAGAGCCTCGCTCAGGGCGCTCCCTGCTGTGGGGGCTGTAAATAAACTTTCCTTTTTTTGACTCATAGTTAAACCTGCGGTTACCCCAGACATAAGAAAAGCTGAAGAAATAACACGTACAAAGTGATTATTAACTTGATCATTCAACCCAGCGTAGCCTGCCCCATCAGCACCAGGCATAGCTCCAATATCCATATTTTTTCCATCTGGAAAAATTATGCGTTGCCATGCTATTAAAATGCGTGATTGTCCATAGGAAATTTCACTTGAATAAGACCCTATAAGTCTTGAGCCTTGAGGAATAAGCAAAAAATTTCCAGTGGGGCTATCGTACACTGGCTGAGATACTTGGGCCAAAATTTGTCCCGGCAAATCAGAATTAATTCCTGAAACTAATGTTGCAGGAATGATAAAACCCGTTTGTACTTGGTAAGGAGATTTGGGATTGATAAGCTTGGACTCTAGTGTCCAGCGGTCAGAGTTATCATTTCCAGAAAATTGATCGTAATTATTTTTCCTATTAGATTTTTCTTCATTTGTCAGTAAATAGGGAGAATCAAGTGAAGAAGAATGTTTTAATTTCATTAATCGAGCATTAAACTGGTCTTCATCACTATATTCTAATGATTGCCGATTATTGTTTGTTGATAACGAAAAAGAAACATTGGTTTTTGACTTTAGTGCTTCTTCGAGATTCTTTAGCTTTATCCTAGCAATTTCATCATCCAATCCTGTAGAATTCTTTGTAAGATTATCTTCTTTTTCTATCTCATGATTTTTCACCTCAATTTTATTAACCATCTTGACATCTGATGCAGGTTTTAAGTGCAATATTTCTTGAGGTGCAATAATACCTCCCTTCGTTGAGCCGCTAATTTGATTCACTATCGAGCTATTATCAATCATTTTGGGAGGTTTATTAGCCGTCTCTTGAAGTGCCGGCTGCTGAGCTCTATGGCTGGCAACCACCATAATTAAAATGAGAAAGATTGCTAGTGCCCCTAAAAGTAGCACTAGAGGCAAATTATTTAATTTTCTAACCGATACATTTTCAGTATTATCATTCGGAGAAGCATCGGGGTCCATTGCAACGTCTTCTTTCTTCATCATTAGCCCTTATATGTCCATTGCCCAGAAGGTCCTATACCATTTACATCTACATAATAAACCCGGGACAACATTTTATTTCCTATGATAAGAGTTAATCTGATACATCCTTCATCATGTAACTCATCATAAATATAATTTACTTTTGTTGGCTCGTCTTCTATTTTGTTATTTTTAATTTCTGCTACTTTTGAATTACCAAAAAATACTTTAGTTTTAGATTCGGTTACTGCATAACCTTTTAACCTCAATTCCTCTATTAGAAAAGTACCTAGTTGGTCTTTTGGGGCGCAAATAAAATTTAAATGCGTTTTGGCAGGCGGAAATATTTTCCTTAATTGATTCACCGCATCTTTTGCAATGTAATCTTCATTGATATTTTTGGTTTCCACCTTAGAGTACGCATTTACAGGATTCATATTATGAACTTTCGGATTGCAAGCCTGTATAATTGGTAGAACAAGCATTAATGCTATTAATATCTTCATAGCTTAGCTTCCCTGGTAATTATAATTTTTTTCTGATTACTGCCCACCCCAATGATCATTATTGCTTTATCAAACAAATTATCGACAATATACCTATCATCTTGGATACGATAATTAATCATATTATGTTCATCTTTAGATAAAAATCTTCCTGAAGAACGAACTACCAACAATGTAGGGGCTTCTGTTTGCAACATAGATTTTGGCATTTGAATAATAGTTTTCATTCCGTTGTTATAGACTCTAACAGGCTTCCATGAAGCATTTCCTTTTATGGTATAGCCAAAATCTAAATCTTTTAGACTTTCATTAGTGTTAGGTAAGATACTTTCTTTTAAGTGTTTTGATTCTTTATTTTTAATCATTTCCCATTTTGCTAAAGCATTTTCTGGATATACGAATGAAACACGTGCCATAAATTGAGTAGAATGAGATTTTAGACGCATATGATATGTTCTCCTATTAGAAGTAACTACCAATGAAGTTTCCAAACCTACATCCATAGGTTTAATGATTAAATGTTGTATTTCAGAAGAGCCAACCCCGGTTATTGCGGGCTCCACTAACCAGCGTGCAGAATCTCCCAGGTGCATTGTATTAACTTGCTCGCCAGGCTCAAGCTCAACATCACACACCTGTAATACAGCACAAACAATATTTGGTTGATTAGCGCCAAATAAGAATTGAATTGAACCGTCAGGGCCAGGTACTGGTTTTATAGCATTAGCACTGTTCGCTTTCCATTTATTCGTAATGGCAATTGCTGCTTTTTCTTGCTCTGTAAGTTCAACGCTTGCATCTTCATAATACTTTTCTAATAACTTTTCTGGAAAAGCTACATTACCAAATAGAGCAAAGAATGGAATTAAGATTATCAGTAAATATTTATTCATTTCAGGCACCTTATAGTTGCTTAGACCAAGAAAAATCTTTTATATAAATCCCTAAGGGGTTGTTTCGTATATGCTCATCACTAGCAGCAGAGTTATTGCGGTCAACATAAACAGTAACTATTGCTCTCATTTTGTATGCACACTCTTTACTCCCATTTCTATCATGAACCATTTCATTCCAATCGGCTTGCCAAGTTTCATCAGAAAGAGGCAATATTGAAGTAAATTCTATATTTACAGATTCTTTTACAGCTCTTTGGAAAGGATTGGATTCTGGGGCTCCATTAAGCCATGCGTTCATTTTTTTTATACTGGGATCGTTTGCTGAAAGCATTGAGTAAACTCTAAAGACAGCTTTTCTCTGCAAAGCAATATCAGGAGTTACTAGCCGGGCATCATTTATGAAAGATGCTACTGTAGCATGAATGATATTGGGATCTAGTGGTTGTGACTGGTTAAGTTGAGAATAATATAATGGTTCTCCCAATGAATTTACTTTAACGATATAAGGCACGAGCTTAGATTGGCCAGAAATATATAAAATTCCTGAAATACTTCCTAAAGCAATTAGTAAAGAGATTATCCCTATTAATTGCCAAATTTGCTTTTCAGAAATAACAGAGGCGGTATGTTCATTCCATTTTCTTTTGGCATTCAAATAAGGATTTGCCATAGATAATCCTTTTTGGGCTTCTGCAGTTGATTGAATTGATTCAGTGTTTTTCTTGAATAAACTTAATAATTTTACAACTTTTGTTTTTAATTTCATGCTGCTACTCCAAACTCTTCAATGCACAACCCCTTCAGCTGCAACCAAACACTAACCCAATCTTTTCCATGTTCTTTTTCAAGTTTATGTATTAGTATTCTTCCCTCGTGGTTTATTGTTCCAAAAAATGCTAATGATAAAGTTCCTAATGCTAATTCATATAATCTTCTGCCTTTGGGTGAAACATAAAAATATTGTTTTTTAGGTATAGCTGTTGCAATTATTTCAATTTGCCTTTGGTTTAAGCCCATTTGAGTATACAACCTTACTGAATCTTCATTTCTTGCTGATACATTAGGTAAAAATATTTTCGTAGGGGTAGACTCATTAATAACATCGAGAATCCCAGAATTTGCAGCATCACTTAAACTTTGAGTCGCCATAATTACAGAGCAATTAGACTTCCTAAGAACTTTGAGCCATTCTTTAATTTTTTCTCTAAATACTGGATGACCTAACATCAACCAAGCTTCATCTAACATAAGTACTGCTGGTTGGCCTTTTAAAGAGACTTCAATTCTCCGAAACAGATATAAGAGCACTGGCAAAGCAAATTTATCCCCTAGGTTCATTAATTCCTCTATCTCAAAAACAGTTATTTTTGATAAAGCTAAGCCATCATTTTCTGCATCCAGTAAATGCCCCATTGATTCGCCCGCCGTATACTGCTTTAAAGCATTACGAATATCTTCGTCTTGAATAGTAAGGCTAAAATCCGTCATGGTTTTATGACCACTTGAATACATATTATTAAGTGCAGTATTTATTTCATTACGCTGCTGAGGGGTTGTGCTCAATCCATTTAAAGCTAAAATAGTATCAATCCATTCCAATGCCCATGCCCGATCACTTTTCGAATCAAGAAACTGCAAGGGACAAAAAGCTAAGTTTTCTTCATCTGCAGCCACAGAAAAATGAGAACCACCCATTGCCTTAGCTATCAAAAACATTGAGTAACCTTTATCAAAGCAAAAAAGAGATAAATTTTTATATCTACGAAATTGAGCAGCCAAAATGCCTAAATGAAATGATTTTCCCGAACCTGTAGGCCCAAAAATAAATGTGTGCCCTACATCGCCAACATGAAGATTCAATCGAAAAGGAGTGGAGCCATGCGTAACACAATACATTAATGGTGGTGAAAGTGGAGGATAAAAAGGACATGGAGCGCTGTTATGCCCCGTCCATACAGTGCTGGTTGGCAAAAAATGGGCTAAATTAAGAGTATTAATAAAAGGTCTACGAATATTTTGAATACCGTGCCCTGGGATTGTTCCCAAAAATGAGTCGACTGTGTTGATAGTTTCTATTCTTGCAGCAAATCCCAAATCATTAATAATTTTTTGAACTAGCAAGGCGTCTTTTTCAATCTTGGCGCGATCTTCATTCATTAAAACTACTACGCTTGTATAATAACCTTCGGCTACTAATCCGCTATTTACTTCTGAGATGGCTACTTCTGATTCTGAAACCATAGCTATAGCATCTAAATCTACTGGTCCAGAATTAGTATTGAAAATTTGACTCATGAATCCACGGACTTTTTGGCGCCATTTTTTATTATATTTTTCTAAATGCTTGACAGCTTCATGCCTATCCATAAAAATAAATCTATTAGACCATCTATATTCACAGGTTAATTCTGCTAACTGCGTTAAAATTCCTGGGTGACTGTCTAAGGGAAACCCCTCGATACTAATTGTTTGGATAAATTTTTTCCCGATTCTAGGAACAACACCAGTCCAAAATTCCTGACCTCCAATAATGGCATCCAGATACATGGGTTGATTAGGCAAAACAATGGGTTGATTTATACCGGTAATGGTATACTGAAGCCACCTTAAAAAATCATCATGCGTTATAGTTTTTCCATCTATGTCTATAACCTTTTTAGATTTAAGTCTATGTAAAACTAGTGCAGAAGACAAATTTGTTTCAATAGCTTTACACTTCTGATTAAAATCTTTAATAAGATTAATAGTTTTTCCCTTATTGTTTGGCTTTGCGGCATCATCATCAAACATTAATTCAACGAATTTACTCTGCGCAATTAAAGGCGGGTAATAAGTAAGAGTTAAAACAAAATATCCTTCATACATCTCCCCTAATCCTTCAAAATAACGCCTTCTTTCTTCATCAATGGCTTTGGAAACAGGATCTGGGAAATGAGAACTATCTACAGAAGAATAATTTTGCGCAGTCCTTCGTACTGCATCAACGTGTACCATCCACCCCTTACCTAAACCGCTAAAAATTTGGTTAATTCTTAATGCTACTGAATTCCTTTCTTCATTATCGCTACTAGAGTTATCATTTCCTTTATAGAGCCAAGCAGCCATAAAAGCGCCATTTTTACCCAGTATGACCCCATCTTCTATTACCGAAGCATGATTTAATAAATCATTAAACCCCTCTTCTTTTTTATAAAACTTGCTGAGAAGTATTGGATTAGTTATTTGCCGCCATTTAATATAAATAGCTACAATAAAAAAAACTCCAATACCAGAAAATAAAAGAAAAAAAGCCTTGAACATAATTTTAATTTCTCAAGTTTTGATTATTTCGGAATGGCATGGACCGGGCAGGATAATATGATTTATATTTTAGAGAACGCAAATATACCGTTCTCATCATTGGATCAACTTTAGCAGCCAATCTGAAACTATATAAAGAACCAAACCACAAAATAAGGCCAAATATAATCGGAGTGATTTCAAAAGTTGTTATAATTAAAGTTGCAGCAAATAATGCTGCAACCATTACAAGTTCTCTATCACCGCCCATAAAAAGATTTGGACGATAACCAATTCTTCTTACAGGAATTTTTATCAATTCCATTATACATATAATCCAAATTGGCTAGCTAAAGCTATTGTAGCTCCCTGCCCACCCAAAACTGTAACAATGTTTGGTGCGGCAACACATAAACTAATAATTAACACTAACCCTACTAAAGTTTTAGGAAATGCGCCCATTTCTCCACCCGCTAATAATAAAGTCATGCCTGCCCCTACAATTCCAATGACAGATAACGCAAAAGCTACGGGTCCCGTAAAAGATTTAGCAATCTTATTTAAATTTCCTTCCCAAGGCATTGCCGCATTTCCTGCCCCTGTCACACTTGCATGTGCTTGTTCAGGTAATATGAATAACATTAAAATTACCAGACCTAAAAACATTAATAATAGAGTTTTCTGGTTTAACCTACAATTGAATAAAAATTGATTCATATCATTTACCTTATAATTTACGTGTTAAAAATTTGCCGTTTTCATAACCAGAGATCTCGAGGACCTCCTTTACCTTTCGGCCTTGTGGGGTTTTAGAAATATGCACAATAAAATGCACTACTTCAGCTATAAGTGGTTCTATTATTCTTGGGGCGTTTGGATGCATACTAATCAACATGGCCAACCGGCTTAAACCAGACTCCGCATTGTTTGAATGTAAAGTCGCAGCCCCTCCCTCATGGCCAGTATTCCATGCCATTAACAAATCTAAAGCCTCTGGACCGCGTACCTCACCTATTAAAATTCTATCTGGCCTCATTCTCAAGCTTGTTTTCAGTAATATTGTCATGGAAACTTCTAAAGAGGTATGAAATTGAATGTAATTTTTTGCAGCGCATTGAATTTCCCCTGTATCTTCGATAATTATCACTCTTTCACTGGGGTTGGTTTCTACCATTTTTTTTATAATTGCGTTTATCAATGTTGTCTTACCTGAACTTGTTCCCCCAATAACTAAAATATTTTTATGCTCGCTAATTGCCTTTTTAATATGCTCGTAATGCACGTTTGTTAAGATATTTTTTTCGACATATTCTTCTAAAGAAAAAATTGATACTGCTTTTTTCCTTATCGCAAAAGTTGTTGATTGCACTACAGGGGGCATTTGACCGGCAAATCGTGAATTATCTATTGGAAATTCGCCTTCAAAGATTGGATTCGAGGTGGTTATTTCTTTACCATGATAACTTGCAATGGTTTTTATTATTGATTCTGCTTGATTAGGAGACATGGACCCTATACATTGCATTTCCTCTCCTAATCTTTCTTGCCATAAACTACCATCGGCATTAAGCATTACTTCTACCGCCTTAGGATCGGCCCAAGCTTTCATAAACAAAGGACCTAAGTCTTTTTCTAGCTTGCGTTTGGCTCTAATACTTAAGATTGACTCTTCTGCTTTTAAAAGATTATCCATAATGAAACTGCATGTCCCTTACCTAAAGAATTCAAACGATATATCGTTTGCTTTAATTATGCAAGTGTTTTTTTCTTAGGATTAAAAATTATTTTTTCTTTATGATTTTTCTTTGTTTTTCAACTTTAAATCTTTGGCCCATTTTTTCACCAAGTATGCTTGGTGTTTAGGCAAAAGTACTGCTACTCGTTCATAACCCTGTGGTGCGCTACTATTAAATGGGATACTCATCAGTCGTTGGAAAGTTTTATCATCTAAATCATGTAACTCTAACAATAAGGGCAGTGGAACTTCAAATACTCTGGCCAATACTTCCATGATTTCTAGTGAAGGATTGGCTTTACCATTTATCAAATCAGATAAAAAAGATATTGAAACCCCTGATAACTCAGATAGTGTTCTTACAGTTAATGCACTATCATCCATCAATTTCCTTATATTAGAAAAAAAAATGTTATAAAACATCTTATATTGTATTCCTATATAACCTTTAAAAATTTAGCGGCTAAAGTAATATTACACATCCTTGTTAGGGATACCCTAGATAGATCTTAAAGAATATCACATCAAAGCATCCAAAAGACTATGACATATGTAATTTTTTAGCTCTTCTACAATTAAGAAATAAATGCAACAAATTGATAAATAAATAGTTAAACAATGACGATGTAAACTTAAGGTAACAGGTAGATTAAATAATAATTGGTAAACAATTGGTAAACAATCGGTAAACAATCGGTAAACAATTGGTAAACGATCTGGATACAAAAGTAAGCACCGTCTTGTTTAGCATCTTTTTATTTAGCCATTTTCCAATCTTGAAATCATACAAATAAATTGTATATGCCGGGTATATACGGGTATATACGGGTATATACGGGTATATAACAGGTATATAACAGGTATATAACAGGTATATAACAGGTATATAACAGGTATATAACAGGTATATAACAGGTATATAACAGGTATATAACAGGTATATAACAGGTATATAACAGGTATATAACAGATATATAACAGGTATATAACAGGTATATAACAGGTATATAAGAGGTATATAAGAGATATATAAGAGGTATATAAGAGGTATATAAGAGGTATATAAGAGGTATATAAGAGGTATATAAGAGGTATATAAGAGGTATATAAGAGGTATATAAGAGGTATATAAGAGGTATATAAGAAGTATATAAAAGATATACAAGTCATAGTTATTTTCTTTACTTCTAAAGGTAACATTAAGACTAATGTTTCAAAAAGAGTTGACTTACACCAAGATTCAATTATTATATGTATTATTGATTTAATTGAAACTTAATTAAATCATTGAACCCAATTTATTAACACTAGGAAGCTTTAAATTTATGATATTTTCCGGAAACAATCTTTCACCCCAGGAAATGGGTAATATTTTAGGTATAAGTATTCAAGGGGTTTATAAAATACTAAAAAAACAAAAAATTGATACTTTAGCTTCAACTAACCGAAGAAAATATATACCTCCTTTAGGCGTAAGACGTTTATTAGAGGATAGAGGTTTTATTTACCCCAAAAAAAATATATCTTTTCAAATTGTTAAAGGAGGGGTAGGAAAAACATCTCTTTCATTTTCATTAGCCCTCCGAGCAAGTCATTATGGTGTAAAAATACTAGTTATTGATTTTGATCAGCAAAGCAACTTAACCAGGTCTTTTGGCATAAATGCCAGAGAATTACCTGTTTGGATTAATCTTTTTAGAGACAATGTTAAACCAAGTGATGCAATAGTAAATGTTACAGAAAATTTAGATATAATACCATCCAACTTAAATAATTCAAGATTAGATCTTGAGCTAGCGCAAGCTCCAGCAAATTTAAGAGAATTAATTAATGATAAAATTGACCCTATTAGAGATAAATATGATCTAGTTATAATGGATTGCCCACCTGCTATTAATAAAATTAATACTGCAGTTTCTTGCTCCTCCAATTTAATTATTATTCCACTTAACCCAGATCCGTATGCCATGGAAGGATTAGACTTTACTTTAAATGAATTAAGAAAATTAAAAAAAGAATTTAAGTTAAAGTTCGATTACAAAATCATTTGGAATCGTTATGATGCTCGCGAAAGACTAGGCCCGATATACATGCATCAACTTTCCAAAGATGAAAACAAGATACATCATATTCTTCCTTTTGTTATTCGAACTGATACTGCCCTTAAAAATGCTATATATGACGCCACATCAATATTCGATAATGGTAAAAAGATGGGTATAAAAGAAGATATCGATCATTTTACTAAAGAACTTTTAGGCATTAACGCATGGCACGAAGCTAAATCATATAACTTGCATGGAGCACTTACACAATGAAGCTGGATGACATACTAAAAAAAACCAAAGATAAAGTTGAAAAATATAATATTCAGCCCCGCATACAAACTGATATTGCTATAGAGGATAGGCCATATGATGTCGATGATTTTAATTTAACATCTCGAACTGTTAATAAAGCACTGGACATTAGTAACCTAGAAAGCGAACATTTAATAGGTACTAAAGAGGTAGATAACGGGTATAAAACAGGTATAAAAGAGGTAGATAACGGGTATAAAACAGGTATAGAACAGGTGGACAACTTTGAAAAAAAACCCTTAAAAAATGTAAACGGGTATAAAACGGGTATAAAAGAGGTAGTTAAACAGGTAGATAAATCAGTAGTAAAAGAGGCGGGCCAACAGAATTACGCCTCTCCCAGAATTACCTTTAAATCTATCGTTGGAAATCAAAGAAAATTAATTCTATTTTTTTACTCTCTTGCAAGGAAAAACCTTTCTCTGGAAACTGATAATATAACCCTAGAGTTTATATCTCATTGCATAAACATTAAAAAAAATTCAGTAAAAAATTTAATAATACAAATTCAACGTAAAAATTTAATTGCTAGAAAAGAAGCTAAAACGGGCAAAGGTGGATGGACTAATTTTTCGATAAATAATTTTATTTTTCAAGAACTCATGCAGCTTGAAAACAATGGGCATTTTTTAGACACAACTTGGTTAACGGGTATAAAACAGGTAGATAAACGGGTAGATAAACGGGTAGATCACGGCTCTAGTAGTAGTAGTATTATAAATATAACTACTACTACTGAAAAAGAAATCTCCGATGGTTATTTTGAATGGCAGAAAATAGATCTTCTGCCTTTGGAGTTTATCCGATTTACTCTAACTCATGTTAGACAACTTTATAATAAATTCATTAAAGAACCGGAAAAGTATTTAGATTTTGAAGCCGTGCAAGAATCCATTTACGCGTTTCAATATGATATTGAACATAATCAAAAACTTACAAAAATTAAAGGTGATCCACTTTCTTTTTTTATGGGAATCTTATCAAAAGGGCAGCCTTATAATGCTCCGGCAGGGTATATTAATCCTATTGAAAAAGAAAGAAAGATATATTTTGAACGAAAGAAAAGAGAAAAGCAGGAACGAGATGAAAGAGAAAAACAGCTAATAGAGCTTGAATTTGAAGAATGGTATTTAACATTAACTAATACAGAAAAACTAAAATTTGATGATGAGAGTGTTGCTATATTAGGGCCAAATGTTAAGATTGGGCGTAATAAAGAAAATGCTAAGAAATACTTTATTGAAAACGAAAGGCCAATTATTGCAGAAAATATAAAATTATGAGTGAAGTATTTTCAAATGTAATTCCATTTCCTCTTAAAAAAAAGGAATTACCCAAAAAATATGTTTTATATTTAAGTCTTTGCAAGAATATAGCAATATTTTTTATTAGACTGGGTTGGACAATTCTTGCCTTATTATGGCCTTTGTTGGTTAAAATTTTTGGAATTGATTTGTTTTTTCAATTTATTAGGATGCTTTGGTTATGGAATGACAAGCAGAAGCATGCTGGATTGCAGTTTTTTTTCCATCTATGTTTATTTATGGCTTTTAGTTGGTTTGTATGCGGATATAACCAAGGGCAAAAAAAATCCACCTAAGGTGGTTTTATTGTGGCACCATATAGGGGTAATGTGGGTTTAATATAAAAAATGCCACTATGAGCTCAAAATTAGGCTTAAAATTGCCTTTTGCCTTTTAGTAACACCCTGAAGTAAGGTGTTTTCGAACCAAGCATATCTGGAGATTTAGGTCGTCTAGATAACTATTTTTTCAGGAAGTTTTAAATGTCAGAAGTGAAATTTAAAAAAAAACAAAAAAAGGCAAAGAATGAGGATATTAGCAGCAGCCCTTTAGAAAAGGATTTACTGCAAATGGATTTGTTTGAGCACTCAAAAATAAAAGCTTTAAATAATTTAAATTTTTTTCAAGATTTAGACATGAGGTTAATTGAAGAAGATCCTTGTCAGCCTAGAAATGAATTTAATGAAGAACTTCTTTTAGAATTGGCTAATACTATAAGTTTGAGAGGGGTGAAAACTCCTATTTCAGTAAGGCCTAATCCCAAAAAAAATGGATATTATATTATTAATCACGGGGCGAGAAGATTTAGAGCTTCAAAATTAGCTAAAAAAAATACCATTCCAGCCTATATTGATAAAGATTATACTGAATATGATCAAGTAATTGAAAACTTACACCGGGACGGGTTAACTCCTAGGGAGATTGCAAATTTTATTGGGCGAGAGATGGCTAAAGGGTTTAATAAAAAACAAATTTCTAAATTATTGGGTAAATCCCCTGCGTTCATTACTCAACATTCAGTTTTACTAGACTTACCAGAAGTAATAGCTCAAGTATTCAATGCTGGACTATGTCAAGACGTCACTGTTCTCAATGAAATTGTAACAGTCTATAAGTCAAATCCTCAAGAAGTATCTGACTGGCTTGAAGTGGACAATCAAATTTTTAATAGAAAATCAATTAAATTATTTAGGGAATATTTAGAACATGAAAATGAAATAAATAAGGCTGAAATTCAGTCTTCCCCTAAAATAGTGCAAGGTACTGAAATAAAAACAGTTAATAAACGTTATGAAGTAGTGGTTGAATACGCTAAGAAAAGAGCTATTTTAAATCTTAAAAAACCATCTTTGAATGGATTTGTCTCTATTCGGTTTGATGACTCCCTTAATGAAGTAAATGCTAAAATGGCTGCTTTGAAGATAGTGGATTTAGTCTAGCTTTTCACCTGTTTTTTTTATTTGATTTTTTTACAATTAACTTGTAATATCACTTAATTTTATCTCGGGTGGAGGGCAGCTATTATTTTCTTATCTTTCTTGAGTCCAATAGCCTGTAGTACAAACGTTCGTTTTATATCATGAAGGAGCGAATTATTGTTCTTAATGGGACTGTTATTCTACAATTTGAGCAAGATTATGAATGGAAAAATAAAAAAGTTTTTAAAGCTGGAAATATTAAACCTGGGCTATATGACCTCTATTTAGCCAAAGAACCAAATAAAAATTCTATTTTAAAAGGTAAAATATTGTTTAGGGATAAAGAATTTACTTATCAAACAACTGACTTGGGTCTTATTAAATATAAAAATTCCTCCCTTACTTTTAAAGTGGAATTATATGTTACTTATAGTTTGCAGTATACAACTGGTAAGGTCTCAATTGCCGATTCAAAATCATTAATGCCAATTATTTAATGTTAAAATAAATTCATTTCATTAAAATTGCAATTATTGAAATTGAGCCTATGGAGAGGATGATAGCTAAAGATATAAAGCATAAATTCAGTGAAAATTTTATCTGTCGTTGAGTTGACTTAATTTCTGCAAGCGGTTCGATTAATGCTTGAGTTATAAAATTGCTTAGGTAAGATTTTATTTCTTCTTTTTTTATTGTCACATTATTATCGTTATCTTGGTTTAGGTGCTTTTCTTGATTAAATATTTGTTTTTTAAATTTGGTCATAATTTTTTCTATTTCGTGCTCGTATTGCTCAAGTAAAGCCGCTTGGGCTTTGGCACTATCCTCAAGTAAACGATTATTGATAGTTTGTATAATCAAAATGGGATCATCTTTGCTTAAGGCAATCCCATGTTTGAACGCTACTTCTTTAATTAATTCTTCCATTTTTGTATTGATTACAACATTTCAGTCGTCTTGATTTGGTGATAAAATTGATCTTTAACAATTTTTAGTCTTTGACGATTCATGATTGAAAGATTAGGGTTTGCTAAAGTCTCATCAAAGGTAAGTCGTTCTTGTAACATATTCCTTAAATCTAAGCCATAAGTTTCTTGTTTTAAAGCTGGTATTTCTACTATAGCTGAAACCCGCTCTTTATTATCCTTATAAGCCTTCATTTGTTCAAAGCTTTTACCATCATGTTCTATAGGGCCCCAGTAAGGATTCAACCAAACAACAAATTTAGTTTCCTGTGGAAATTGGGTAATTAATTGTGCAAACCCACTGACTGTATCTACTAACCCTTGCCCGCCTGTAATAACTGTATGAACAATTAATTCATGTCCCATTTCTTTTAATAAACCTGCGACTTGATTGCTAATTATATAGTGGGAAAGCGGGACAAAGGAGCTGGCTCCATTATCTACAATGACATGATCGGTTGCTGTGGCTATCATTTCAATTAAAGTGTCAAAATTTCGCGAATTAATTTCATTGTCCTCTAATATTTCTAGGCGTTGAACATTTAGTGCCTTAAATCCATAAAAAGTGGAATTCACGGGATCTGTATCAATACAAAGGGGAATTTTGCCTTCCTGAAAAAAATATTGAGCTAAAGTAGCCGCTATAAACGATTTACCTACGCCGCCTTTGCCTTGAAGGATAATATGTATCTTAGCCATTAAAATAGTTCCTCTTTCTTGGGTGTTGAGTCAAATTTAAAGCCTTCCATTTTGATTTTGTCAGGTGATATTGCTGGCTTTTCAATTGGAAGGGGTTGGTGAGTTTCGGAATTAAGTGATACAGATTTTTTAGGTAATAAAATCAATTTATTGACATAGCATCTAAAAGACTGATAGCTGAAATTTATCTTTTTTTCTTCAAAGAGTAAGTTCCAAATCGTTTTAATAGACCAACCATCGGTTAAAGCATTTTCAATCTCAGGTTTCAAAGCTAAAAATTTGGCTTTATTGATGTTTTTAGATGAGCGCTCTAGATTAGACATTTTTTGCCTAATGCGTTCACTAAGATTAGTAGCCATGCTAAATTTCCTTTCCTTTTCTGTTGTTTGCTCTTGCATACTTATGTTTTTTCTGTTCCTGAACTTTTTTTAGATTGCTTTAATGTTGTTAAGCGTTTTTTTCCCTATTCGGAAATAAAAGTAAATGATATATCGTATAAAAAGGTTCTGCAACGCTTTTTTACATGTTATTATCCCTTATAGAAAAGAGAGGGTTAAAGGCAGGATATGTGATATTAGCTAATCGGCAAGCCGATTACCCAATATCACTTTAATCTTATTCGCAAAGCTCAACGAAAGCTCCTCAAGCAGGAAAACCTTTTTGTAAAACAAAATGAACGGCTACCGCCGTTTTTAAGATAGGTGACGTTAATTGATGTTAAAAGTTAACCGTAAAGGGGTTAATCACTTAAGAGTACCCGTTCTTCCCGAAGAAGAAGTGATCATTAAGCATTTGGCCAGTAATTCTGGGCTTTCTGTGGCTTCTTATTTAAGAAACGTAGGAATGGGTTACGAAGTAAAAAGTGTGTTAGATTTGCAGCAGATTAAGGGTCTTGCTCAGATAAACGCTGATTTAGGTAGATTAGGGGGATTATTAAAACTCTGGCTTACCAATGATGAAAAATTAATCAGGTATAAGAAGTATAATATTCGAGAAATGATTCCAAAAGTTTTATTTAAAATTGATGAAAATCAAAATTTAATTAGAAAGCTGATGAGTGAGATAGTAACCCTCTAGTTATTTTAGCGGCTAAAATGGATTCAAACATATAATGATAGCTAAACATATAAAAATGAAAAAAGCGACTAAAGGTAACTTTAAAAGGTTAGTAGACTACTTAACTAATCCGTTAACCAAGCATGAAAGAGTAGGGCATGTAAACATTACAAATTGCCATCAAACTGATCCAATAGATGCCACTTTGGAAGTTCAGGCGATCCAGCTTCAAAATAAAAGATCGGGTACGAATAAAACTTATCATCTAATGCTTTCTTTTAGAGCCGGCGAATTGCCTGAGGAAGATGTTTTAAAGGCAGTGGAGACTGAAATTTGTAATGGCTTAGGTTTCGCTAATCATCAAAGAATAAGCGTAGTGCATCATGATACCGATAATCTTCATGTGCATATTGCTATCAATAAAATACATCCTGAGAAATTAACCTGTCATACACCTTATAATGATCACAAGGTGTTAGGTGCTCTTTGTGAAAAATTGGAAGTTAAATATGGCCTTGAAAAAGACAATCATATAGCAAGGCAAAAAGGCTCTGAAAATAGAGCTTTCAAAATGGAACATAGCGCGGGGGTTGAAAGTTTATTAGGATGGGTACAAAAAAATTGTAAAGAAAAAATGGAAATGGTTACCTCTTGGGAAGAGATGCATCAAATTATAAATAAGCATGGTCTTAGTATTCAAAAAAGGGGAAATGGATTAGTTATTGCTGATGAAAATAAAATTATGATTAAAGCAAGTTCAGTAGCTAGAAATTTATCCATGCAGAAACTAGAAAGCCGTTTAGGGCCATTTGAGCAACCTTGCTTAAAACCACAAAATATTGAAAAAAAATATTCCCAAAGTCCTATAAATTTTAAAATAAATACTGATGCTTTATATCAGGCTTATAGATTAGAACTTAGCAGCCAATCAAGCAGTCGCAATCTTCATTTAGAACTAAATTATAAAAATAGGTTAAAGTCAATTGAGGTAGTAAAGCAGGCTAGTCGACTTAAGATAGCATTTATTAAAAATATGGTTAAAGGGCCAGAAATAAAAAAACAACTGTATATGCTAAATAGTAAAAAAGTTAAAGAGAAGCTTGCCGAAATAATTAAATCATATACTACACAAAAAAAAACTATATATACGAATTTTAAAAAAAAATCATGGAATGAATGGCTGCAATCTCAGGTATTAGAGGGAAATAATGCGGCGCTTCAAGCTTTAAGATCAAAGAGAAGTCGAGAATCATTGAAGGGCGATATTATTTCAGCAGAAAAATTAGCTAATAAACTTCCCGTCATTGATGACTCTTTAGATTTTGTTACTAAAAAGGGAGTTCTCGTATATTCAATTTCTGGCTCTTCAATAAGAGATGATGGCGAAAGCTTACAAGTTTCAAAATATCCGTCAGAAAATTGCGTTAATAAGGCGTTAACCTTAGCCATCATTCGCTACGGAAATAAAATCAATATTAATGGATCTGATGAATTCAAAGAATTGGTTTTAGGGGTTGCAGCAAAATATAAATTGAATCTGAGCTTTGAAAATCCATACTTAGAAAGTAGAAGGCAAAGCTTAGTGAATCATTTCAATAATCAGGATATTAATTATGACAAATCAAATATTAGAGAGTCAAATAGAAGAGTTGATGGATGCCCTCGACTTGACAAGCGATCCCTTAAAGGAGCAACAAACTCCAAAGATGGAGGACGGCATAATAAGTCCAAGCTTGGTAAAATTGGAGCCTCGCCGCCGCCCCAAGGAAAAAACTGTTTGCGAAACTTGTCCCAACTCGGTGTGGTTCAGTTCTCCGACAGAAGTGAAGTGCTATTGCCGAGTAATGTATCTAGTAACGTGGAGCACCAAAGAGCCGAACCAAATAACGCTGTGCGACGGGGCCCTAATCGAACAAGAGAGGTAATCTCCATCGTTGAAAGTAAAGCTATGGATCTATATATTGCTGAAAGAGATTCCAAGCGCAAAATTGGGATTGCTATTTTAAGGCATAAAAGATTTGAAGCAGGAAATAATTGTATAGGAACTTTTCAAGGAATTAGAAAAGTGCAAGGATGCACATTGGCTTTATTACAACAAGATAATGAAATAGTCGTCATCCCTATTCATAAAGCAGTTGTACATAATTTAAGAAAAATAAGAATAGGAAAAAAAATCAATCTAAAACTTTTTGGCTTAAGTCAAGCAAGAGCTATTTCGAGATGAAAGATATCAATAACTCAATTGGTCCTAAGGCACGCCTTACTAAGAATAAGTATAATATAATTTTAAGGCTAATAGCCATATTATTGTTTTTGCTTAGCTTAAGTTTTTCGACACAATATTGTGCTAAGAAGTTCAACTACCAAAAAAAACTTGGCTCTCATGTTCATCATTTTTATCCTCCATGGGCAATTTTTAAATGGGCTTATCAATGGGGCGCTATTTATCCTGAGAAGTTCATTAAAGGGGGTAGTTTAGGGCTGGGTATTGCAAGTATAGGGATTTTTATATTATTTATCGGGAGACTTGCTAAAACAAGCTCATCGATAGGTCATGAATATCTACATGGCTCAGCAAGGTGGGCAGATACCAATGATTTAATGAAAGCTGGACTGCTTCAAATTTCAAAACTAAGGAAAGTGCCTTTTAAAAAATCAGACCCTAGCAATGATGGTGTATATGTTGGGGGTTGGCTTGATAAAAATAATAAACTTCATTATTTGCGCCATGCAGGTCCTGAGCATGTATTATGTTATGCCCCTACACGTTCAGGAAAAGGCATAGGATTAGTAATACCCACTTTACTTTCTTGGAAGCACAGTGCAGTAATTACCGATCTGAAAGGTGAACTATGGTCATTAACTTCAGGGTGGAGAAAAAAACATGCAAAAAATAAAGTGCTTCGTTTTGAGCCGGCTAAATTGGTGGGAAGTGTTTGTTGGAATCCATTAGATGAAATTAGAATTGGAACCGAATATGAAGTAGGAGATGCCCAAAACCTAGCATTACTTATTGTTGATCCAGAAGGTAAAGGTCTTGAAAGCCATTGGCAGAAAACTTCACAGGCCTTGTTAATTGGTTTAATTTTATATGCTTTGTATATAGCCAAAGATGAAGGAACATTTGCTACTTTGGCAAGTGTTGATGCGATGTTAGTTAATCCAAATAGAAGTACTTTAGAGCTTTGGGATGAAATGGTAGCCTACCCTCATTCGGTTGTTTCTGCTGCTGCAAGAGATATGCATGATAGAGCTGAAGAAGAATCTGGCTCGGTTTTGTCTACCACTAAGTCTTATCTCTCTCTGTTTAGAGATCCTGTAGTCGCTCGAAATACAAGGAAATCTGATTTCAAAATTAAAGATTTAATGAACCATCATTGCCCTGTCAGTTTATACATTATCACTCAACCAAATGATAAGCTTAGGTTAAAGCCGTTAATTAGAATATTGATTGATATGATTATAAGGTTGTTAGCAGATAAACTTGAATTTGTGAATGGAAAAGTTAAAGTACATTATAAGCATCGATTATTGATGATGTTAGATGAATTCCCAAGCTTAGGTAAGCTTGAAATATTGCAAGAATCTTTAGCTTTTATCGCAGGCTATGGAATTAAATGTTATCTTATATGTCAGGATATTAATCAGCTGAAAAGCCGCGAAAAGGGCTATGGCCCTGATGAAACAATTACCTCTAATTGTCATGTTCAAAATGCTTACCCACCAAATAGAATCGAAACTGCTGAACATCTCTCAAAACTGACAGGCCAAACCACGGTTATAAAAGCGCATATTACTAATAGTGGAAAAAGATTAAGCCCTATATTAAGCCAAATTTCTAGGACCGTGCAGGAAGTTCAAAGACCTTTATTAACCCCTGATGAGTGCCTAAGAATGCCTGGCCCCATGAAAAGCGCTTCAGGAGATATTATCAGTGCCGGAGATATGTTAATTTATGTTGCAGGCTACCCTGCAATTTATGGAAAACAAGCTTTATATTTCGAAAATAAAATTTTTTTAGAGCGGTCTTCAATTATTCCTCCTTCCTGTTCTGACATCGTTTCAAATAAGGAATGACGATAAATTATGAATTTATATAATAAAAAATTAAAAACTATTATTATACTAGTGTATTCCCTGTTAGGATTAACATTCATATTTTATATGATTGGCATAAAAATAAATACAACTAAAAGTATACCACTTGGAATTTATATAAAGGATAAAGCCGTCTATAAAAAGGGTGATTATGTGATTTTTTGCCCTCCTGAGAATGACTTCATGAAAGAGGCTAGGAGTAGGGGGTATATAGGTAAAGGATTTTGTCCTGGCGAATATGGAAAAATGATGAAGCAGGTGGTAGCTATTGAGGGTGATATCGTAAGCTTTTCTGATAAAGGAATTAGCGTAAATCAGAAAAATTTAGCATTTAGCGAGCCTAAAAAAATAGATATGCATGGACGGATTTTATCACATTTTCAATATCAAACGATTAAGTTACATATAAATGAGGTATTGTTAATGACCAATAATAATGAACTGTCTTTTGATGGTCGATACTTCGGGCCTATAAATATTCGACAAATCGAAAGTGTAATTCGGTCATTATGGACCTGGTAAACCAAAATGCTGAAGCTGCCAACCTTATCCTCTATCAATTATACAAAAAAAACAATTGAATAATGACTTGCCGACTACGTCCATTTGATTTATAAATTTTAATCCATGGGCATCGTCCCCTGGCATCCGGCTGCTCGCCGCGAGGCAGGGGTGCAGTTAATGCTGCACCCCGATACCAGCATATTTTTACTCATGCTATCAAGGCCGTTTCACTTGGGCCTATCGGCCCGCCTTGACAGAGATAAGTTGTGGATACACATTGGCTTTTTAAAATATTTATTTGCAAGAATATACGTAAGCGTTAATCCATCCCATCTTGATTTTTAACTTTATTAAGTTTTGAAGTTGTACGGCAGTAAACTTTCTAGTTCTAAGCCTTCCTTAATATTTGGTATGGTGCTTAAAACAGAACGTAAATATTCATAGGGGTCTTTTTTATTTAACTTACAGGTCTGTACTAAGCTATAAAGAGTAGCAGAGGCTTCGGCGCCCTTAGTATTACCACTAAACAGCCAGTTCTTGCGCCCGCAGGCGAATGGTTTAATCATACGTTCTATACTGTTGTTGTCTATTTCTAAGCGACCATCTAAGCAATAACTATTTAAACCTTTCCATTGATTTAAGGTATAAGTAATAGCATTACCTAAAGCAGATTTAGGCGGTACCCTAGGCGCAGTTTTGTCTAACCATATTTTAAATCTATCTAAAATGGGTTTTGACTTTAGCTGTCGTACTGTGTAAATTTCTTCAGCTGTAAGCTCTTTAGCTTCATATTCTATTTTATAAAGTTCATTAATATATTTAACAGCCATGTGAGCGGCCCCTGCTTTTTTGGAAATTTTTGCGATTTCAAAAAATTTGCGTCTTGCATGAGCCATACAACCTAAACCTATGATATCAGGTGTAAGCCCCTAAGAATCCCACCTTTACCTTAATTGCAAGAAAAAGTATTTTGCCATTTTAAGTTAATAATTTATAGGTAACAAAAATGGCTATGTTAAAACCCAATATTGGGTACAACAAATTAAAATTAGAAGAGAAAAAGCGCATCTGTGAAACCTGGCAAGCTTCAGGGGAGACTCTAGCCTCATTTTGCTCTACACACGGATTACCGGTAATTAATCTTCGCCGATGGTGCAAAAAGCTTTTACCGCATGCCCTTAATAGTCAAAATGTGTCTAGTCACAGTAAATATAGCATTGAGCGTAAAAAACATTTTTGTAATGCTTGGGAAAAATCCGGACTGAGTAAAAGTCAATTCCGCAAACAACAAGGCTTACCCTCTAGTTTTTTTGGGTGGTTTGATAAAGGGTCAACAGCTGGAGATTGGAGTCCCCTTGTTATCAAACCTGAACCAATTTTAAAGCATCAACGCACGATTCCCATCGCCATCCAATTGGCCAATGGCTTAAGTATAAACCTTGCCTTGGATTTACCTGAGCTTAAAAATTTATTAGGAGAGCTTATCCATGCAGCTGCAATTGTACGGTAATAAGATATGGGTTTTTAGGCAAGCGATTGACTTTAGACGGTCTATTGACGGGCTCGTGAGTTTTATTCAACAGGATATTAAACATAATCCACAAGAAGGTATTTATATATTTTACAATCGGGGTCGGGATAAAATTAAATGTTTATCCTGGCATAAAAATGGTTTTGTACTGATTTATAAACGTTTAGAAAAAGGTAAATTTATGGTTGAGCTTAATAAAGAAGGAGTGATGGCAATTGATTATACTGCTTTTGGATGGTTATTAGCGGGCTTAGATTGGCAAAAAATGCACGCATGGAAAGAGTTAAACTTTGATAAGTTTTCTTAAATAAATATTTCACAAAAAAGCAAAAAAAGACTTGACAAGGGTTTTGCAGTGAAAACTGCCATTTCAAGGTGTTTACTTACACTCGCCTTTTTAGGCCCTATTCGTGCTGTATAGGCTTGACCGTGACCGGTTAAAAATTTTCTCTCTCAAGGATAAGGGTTTATTTTAAAAATAGCTTAAAGGAGCTTAAATACCGAAAAAAATATAAAAAAAATTGCGGGTTATAATATTTATCTGTGGTTTTGCTCGGTTAATACAAATGACCCTAGATAGTGTAAACATTAAAGAATTAATTCAAAAAGCCTTGCTCTCATTAGAGCAAGAGGCGCATATCTCCTCGAGTTTTAAAGCTTTAATCACGGTATTGTTAAATCTCATGCAATTATTATTAGAAGAATTGCAATTAAATCGGCAACGACGCTTTGGAAAAAAAACCGAGGTTGATACCAGTGAGCCAATAGAGCCAAAGCCTGATAATCCACTCATCCCCGTTGCAGCCCATACCCGAGCCACAAAAACCCGTGGTCGAAAAATCGATACTCAGGCCTTGCCTCGATTTAAGGTATACCATGATTTAGAAGCTGGTAAGCAACAATGTCCCTGCTGTGCTCAAGCTTTAGACACCATGGGCTTTGATAGTGCGGAGCAATTAGAGATTATCCCTAAGCGCTTATATGTGATAGAGCATATTCGGTATAAATATTCTTGTCGGAAATGCCAAAAGTCATTACGGCACCCAAACCTAAAGCGCCTTTGCCTAAGGCTTTAGCTGGCAGTAGTTTATTAACCGATGTCATCATTAATAAATATCAATACCATTGCCCCTTATATCGGCAATCTAAAATATTTGCAAGCTATGGTGCCCAATTGCCCGATAACACCTTAGGAAACTGGACTCTCCAAACCGCTAATCAATTAATGCCTTATCTATTAGAGCCCCTATGGCAGGCAGCCTTATCCAGTCCTTATTTACAAATAGATGAAACCCCCGTCACCATTCAAACTGAAAATAAAAAGGGCTACCTTTGGGCATATCTCGCCCCTTATGCCGGCCAAGGATTAGTTTTATTTGATTTAAGCTTAACGCGTAGTAGCTCAGTACCGGAAACAAGGCTCTCCCATTTTAAAGGGATTATCCAAACCGATGGGTATGGAGGCTACAATAACCTTCGCAAGCGTCCTGATATTACCAGCTGTGGTTGTTTAACTCATAGCCGCCGCAAATTTGTTGAGGTTGTGAAAATAACTCAAGACAAGCACGGTATTGCCGCCGAGTTTATTGAACGGGTGAAACCCCTATATGCCCTTGAGGCAAGAATGCGACAACTGCAATTAAATCACCACTCCCGGAAACGTTTACGTCAAAAACAGGCTTGGCCGATAATTAAAATCTTATTTCCTTGGTTAAAAAAACAATTTACTCAAGTTTTACCAAAAAGCAAACTTGGACAAGCCATTTACTATACCTTAAATCAATGGCCTAGTATTACTGCCTATTTGCGCCATGGTATGGCGGAAATAGACACCAACTTCATAGAAAATGAAATAAGGCCTGTCGCCCTGGGCCGCAAGAATTGGCTTATTATGAACAATAAAAATAGTGGAGGTGTGCACGCCTTCTGGTTTAGCTTAATTGCCTCCGCACTTAAAAACCAACTCAATCCAAGAATTTATATTCATTTTTTAATCGCTCACATTCATGAAATACGAAAAAAAGAAATAAAACCGGAAAAAATATTACCACATACGATAAATAAAGCCCTATTGCAAGAGTTCTCAAACAAACAAGATGAACTGGCTAAAAAGATATTTGACTCTTCTTAATTAAATTCAAGGTGTTATTATTAGGGGGTTACGATATTACCACATATCTGACACATATATTGCATTATTCAGCAATTTAATATCATGTGGTTCATACGAAGCCTTACACATAATTGGAGATATTTTAAGTAACCAATCTGATATAAAACCAACATGCGT
>Ga0302306_10000209_pt1 | contig 43334 bp, 44 predicted proteins | sample III_Palsa_E3_1_FD_198761 | JGI IMG/M metagenome (GOLD analysis project Ga0302306, IMG submission 198761) | Peat permafrost microbial communities from Stordalen Mire near Abisko, Sweden - III_Palsa_E3_1 | ecosystem: Environmental > Terrestrial > Soil > Palsa > Peat permafrost | place: Sweden...
CGGCGGCGGAAGCGGAGAGCGACGAAGGCGAACTGGAAGAAGAGGAAGCGGCGGCGGAAGAAGAAGGAATGATCGCGCATCCGGAGCTGGAGACGGCGGGCGAACTGGCCGAGGAGCAGGCGCACGAACACGCCGATGAACATGAACACGAGCATGAGCATGAGCACGAGCATGATCATGAGCATGAGCACCTGGAGGCTCACGAGTCCGAAGGCGATTCGCCGGAGTTGAATGCGGTGGAGCAGGAATCGCTGAGCGCCGACGCGGGCGCGGGAGAAGATGCGATTCCGCTGACGGAAGACGGAACGCTTCTTTCTGGGGAAGGCGGGGCCGCGGCGCAACCGGCGCAGCCCTTTCAGGCGCGGGTGCGGAACGATTTTCGTTCGCGGATGCAGAACCCGGCGCGACGCGGTGGACGCGATCGGGGCGGACGGCGGGACGATCGAGGGGGACGGCGGCCGCATCAGGGCCACAGTGGTCACAGCGCCGGGCATCACCGGCCGTCAGCGCCACGACGCACGCAACTGATCGCGGACATGCTGAAGCAGGGGCAGGAAATCATCGTGCAGATTGCCAAGGAACCGCTGGGCAAGAAGGGCGCGCGGATTACCAGCCACGTGGCTTTGCCTGGGCGTTTTTTGGTTTACATGCCGACGCTGGATCACAACGGCGTTTCGCGGAAGATTGCGTCGGCCGAAGAGCGTTCGCGTTTGCGGCATCTGGTGAATGACGCCAAGGGCACGGCGGGCGGCGGGTTCATCGTGCGGACCGCGGCGTCGACGGCGGATCCGGCGGAAGTTCGCGCGGACGTGGAATTCCTGACGCGGACCTGGGCGGAGATCAAGGCGCGGTCGGATCAGAAGAAAGCGCCGGCGCTGGTGCATCGCGATTTGAATCTGGTGCAGCGCATTTTGCGCGATTACATCACGCCGGATTTTGGCGCGATCTGGGTGGACACCGAAGAGGAATACACCAAGGTCGTGGACTTCATGAGCCGGTTTCAGCCGCAGCTGGTCGGGCGGGTGAAGCTGTACACCAAAGACACTCCGGTGTTCGAGGAATTCGGGATTCAGCAGGAAATCGACAAGGGCTTGCGGCCGAAGGTCTGGCTGAAATCCGGGGGGTACATCGTGATCAATCACACCGAGGCGCTGGTGGCGATTGACGTGAACACCGGGAAATTCGTGGGCAAAGGGTCGAACCGGCTGGAAGACACCATCGTGCGCACCAACATGGAAGCGTGCAAGGAAATCGTGCGGCAGATGCGGCTGCGGGATTTGGGCGGCATCATCATCATCGATTTCATCGACATGGAAGAGCGGCGGAACCGGGACAAGGTGATGGCGATTCTGGAAGACGCTTTGCGGGCGGACCGGGCGCCGTCGAAGGTGCTGCGGTTCAACGAGTTTGGTTTGGTGGCGATTACGCGCAAGCGGACCAAGCAGGCTTTGGAGCGCACGCTGTGCCAGCCGTGCCCGTATTGCACCGGGTCGGGGATGGTGAAGTCGATTCCGACTTTGTGCTACGAGATACAGACTGAGGCGCGGAAGATGGCTCCGGATTTGACCGCAGGCAGCGTTACTTTGCGGGTACATCCGGAAATTTCGAAGGCGTTGAAGACGCGGGAATCGTCGTTGATCGAAGAGCTGGAAGGCTGGACGAAGAAGAGCATTATTATCCAGGCGGATCCGACGCTGCATTGGGAACAGTACGATATTTACTAGCAGAATCTGAGCGACGGGAAACCGGGTGAGGCGAGTTACTGGCCTCACCCGGTTTTGTGTTTAAGATCAAAGAGATTCTCCCTTCGCCGCGTGGCCCTTCAGTAGAAATGTTTTAGGAAATCGTCCCTCGCCACAAATCTTGAAAGATCCAAAGTCCCTGAACCACTTTCCTTCTGGGGCGTCGGGCTCTGATTCCCGCCAGAGTTTTAGCTGGTAGAGGTCTTCAGTGGTTATCTTGCGTTCGGCGAGGCGGTCGAAGAGGTGTTGGCGAATTGCGGCGGGAAGATTGGTCCATTGAATCTTCGGCATCAGTCACCGAAGGTCAGGCGCGCTAATTCCTTCTTGATGCGGAGCTTTTCTGCGGGGTTCGAGGTTTCGGACAAGCGGGCAGCGAGGGCGAAAAAATGTTGTTTCTCGGCGGCCTTGGCTTGCAATCCGGCTTCAATCAGATCTACGAGGACGCGGTTGGCGCTGGCTTTGCGGGATTTGGCGATGGCGCGGACGTGCTTGACGATGTGAGTGGGAATCGAAATGCTTTGGCGGACAGCTTTGGCTGACTTGGACATGGCACCATTTTACACCACGTTGCACCATCGTGCACCAACATGCAGCGGCTAATGTTTACATCTGTGAAAATGACGCCTTCAGCGCAGCTCTCCCGTATTGAAGCGTTGTTCTTTGAAGGGGTCGCCGTAGAGGTTGTAGCCGTTTTGCTCCCAGAAGCCGGGCTCGTCGTGGTCGAGGAATTCCAGGCCGCGGACCCACTTTACGCTTTTCCAGGCGTAGAGATTGGGGACGACCAGGCGCAGCGGGTAGCCGTGATCGGCGGAGAGGGGTTCGCCATTGTGTTTGAGGGCGAAGAGGGTGGTGGGACGGAGGAGGTCGGCGAGGGGAACGTTGGAGGTGTAGCCGTGCTCGGCTTCGATCATGACGTGGGTGGCGGCGGGCTTTACGCGAATGAGTTTCAGGAGGTCGGTGAAAAGGACGCCTTCCCAGTGGACGTCGAAGCGGCTCCAGCGCGTGACGCAGTGCATGTCGGCGGTGACCTGGGTCATGGGGAGGCGCGAGAATTGGTCCCAGGTGAGGCGGACGCGTTCTTCGACTAGACCTGAGATTTTAAAATCCCAGGTTTGGGGATTGAAGCGCGGGACGTCGCCGACGTGGAGGATGGGCCATTTCAGGGTGAGGGCTTGATTGGGCGGGAGGCGGCCGGCTTCGCGCATGAGGCGTTCCTGGCGCTTGCGTTCGGTGAGATCTTCGAACATCGAGAGTCTATTGTACGATTTTTCGCGAATGAGCGCGGCGGTGAACTGATTTGTGGGGCGGAGGGCCGTCGATGGGCGTGCCGCACCTGCGGTGCTCGGGGCTTTTGATGTTTTTTTCCCGGGCCTGACGGCCCGGGCTCGCTTATGCCGCGCCTCCGGCGCTGAGCGGAGAGGCTTGGCGAAAATTCGGAGGCAGGGCGATGTTGGTCAAAGGCGGCGGCAGAACCGCCGCACTCCAACGGTTCTGGTCGCTACGCTCTCTTCGAATCGAAGAGTAATTCCCGTATGTTAATATGGCGCAGTAACGGCGTCTTGGGACGCATGGGAGTTTCCTCTGGCTGCACGGATCCTGAACGGAAACGCGATTCGCGATGAGATTTATGGGGAGCTGAGCGGCGAGATTGCGGCGCTGGCAGCGGCCGGGATTCGTCCCGGCCTCGCGGCGGTGCTGGTGGGGGAGAATCCGGCGTCGAAAGTATATGTGAGCAGCAAGATCGCGGCGTGCGAGAAATTGGGATTGGCGAGCATTCAGGTGACTCCGGCGGCGACGATTACCACCGAGGAATTATTGGCGGTGGTGGAGGAATTGAACCGGCGCGACGACGTGGATGGGATTCTGGTGCAGTTGCCTTTGCCTCCGCAGGTGGATGCCAAGAAGATTCTGGACGCGGTGGACCCGGCAAAAGATGTGGACGGTTTTCATCCCATGAATGTTGGGCACCTGGTGGCGGGCCGGCCGACTTTGGTTTCATGCACGCCGGCCGGGGTGATGGAGATTCTGAAGCGCAGCGGGATTGCGGTGGAAGGCGCAAACGCGGTGGTGCTGGGGCGCAGCGATATTGTGGGCAAGCCGATGGCGCTGCTCTTGATGCATGCGAACGCGACGGTGACGATATGCCATTCGAACACGCGCGATTTGGCGGAGACGACGCGGCGGGGGGATATTGTGGTGGCGGCGATGGGGCGCGCGGCGATGGTGACGCCGGAATATATTCGTGCGGGGGCGACGGTGATCGACGTGGGGATTAACCGGGTGACGGACGCGGCGCAGGCGGCGAAATATTTTGCGAATTTTCCGGAGCGGCTGGCCGGGTTTCAGGCGAAGGGATCGACGCTGGTGGGCGATGTGCATCCGGAGGTGGCGAACGTCGCGGGCGCGATTACGCCGGTGCCGGGAGGAGTGGGTCCACTGACGATTGCGATGCTGATGAGCAATACGGTGAAGGCGGCGCGGCTGCGGGCGACGAGCGATGGGCGGCTGAGGAGCGAGGCGAAGAAAATTCCGGTAGCGGCGACGGCAAAAAATTAATGTTACGCATCGGGCTGACCGGCGGGATCGCTTCGGGAAAATCGACAGTGGCATCGATGTTGCGGGATTTGGATTGTCCGGTGCTGGCGGCGGACGCGCTGGGGCACGAACTGCTGGAGCCGGGGCAGACGGCGTACGCGGAAGTGGTGCGCGAATTCGGGATCGACATTCTGGATAGTTACGGGAACGTGGACCGCACCGCGCTGGGGGAAATTGTTTTTGCGGACGAAGAGCGGCGCGAGAAGCTGAACAGCATTTTGCATCCGCGGATTCGCGAGATCATCGAGAAATGGTTCGCGGCGCTGGATCAACCAGGCGGGCCGGAACTGGCGATCGTGGAAGCGGCGCTGATCATCGAGGCGGGATTCAATCAGAATTTGGACAAATTGATCGTGTGCTGGTGCCGGCGGGCGCAACAAGTAGAGCGGCTGCTGGAGCGCGGCTTGACCGAAGAGCAGGCGCTGCAGCGGATCGCGGCGCAGATGCCCATGGAAGAAAAACGCAGCCTGGCCGATGAGACCATCGACTGTTCGGGGACGCTGGAAGAAACGGAGCGAGCGGTGGAAGTGGTAGTGAAACGGCTGATGGATGCGGCGGCCGCGGGGCGAAACATTCCTTGAGCGCGGCGCGTAGAATATTGGTGAGCAGGCCGGCGGGATCTGGAAATTGAGCATGAACCAGAAGTCGAACGAAGGACGCGCGCTGCGATTCCTGGCGATCGGGCTGATCGTGGGACTGGGCGTGTATTGGGCGGGTTCGCGTTACGGGCCGCACGCGACCGCGACGGTAAACGCGCGCCCGGCGCTGGCGGTGGTGAACGGCAGCGAGACCGGACTGGATCCCACCGAAACCGAAAATGTGCGGATTTACCGGCAGGCGTCGCCGGCGGTGGCGAACATCGTGACGCGCACGGTGGAGTACGATTTTTTTTACAATCCGGTGCCGGTGGAAGGCGCGGGCTCGGGATTTTTGATCGATACCGACGGGCACATCCTGACGAATTTTCATGTGGTGCAAGGCGCGCAGACGATTGAGGTGACGCTGGGCGACCAGACGCGGTACAAGGCGAAACTGATCGGAGCGGACACGCGGAACGACATCGCGCTGATTCAGATTGATACGAAGGGAAAGAAATTAACACCACTGCCGCTGGGGGATTCGCGGAATCTGCTGGTGGGGCAACGGGCCTTGGCTATCGGAAATCCATTTGGATTTTCGAGCACGCTGACCACCGGGATTGTGAGCGCGCTGGGGCGCACGGTGCAGACCAGCGATACTACATTTATCGACGAAGCGATTCAGACGGATGCGTCGATCAACCGCGGAAATTCGGGCGGACCACTCCTGGACTCGCACGGGCAAGTGATTGGGATCAACAGCGCGATTTATTCGCCGTCGGGCTCGGCGGCGGGAATTGGATTTGCGATTCCGATTAATACGGGGCGGCGAGTTGCAGAGGATTTGATCAAGTACGGGCGGGTACGTCGCGCGACGCTGGGAGCGGAAGGACGCGCGCTGTGGCCGGAGCTTTCGCAGGCGTTGGGCTTGAACGTCGATTCTGGAATATTGATCGAGCGAGTGGAGCCGGGTGGTCCGGCGGCGCAGGCGGGGATTCGCGGCGGAGACCGGCCGGGACGGCAGGGCTTGCAGCAATTGCGCGTGGGCGGGGATGTGCTGATCGCGGTGGACGGCAAAGCAGTGACGAGCCAGATGGATTTGAATTTGATGCTGAACCGTTCGTGGCCGGGGAATACGATTACGCTGACCGTGATCCGCGACGGCAAAAAAATAAATATTCCGGTGAAACTGGGCGAAGGCTAGCTCGGTTTTACGATTTGGGCTGAGAAATTCTTCCGTGGTATTGGTCGCGCAGGTTATCGCGTTCTTCTTCCGTAAGGTTAAACCAAGATTCGGCGGCGTCGCGGACGCGTTCGAGCGCTGCTTGTAATTCTTCCTGTTTTTGCTTCATGACTTCCGGGCCGCCATCTTTGGGGACGTAGATGGGCGGAGCGACGAACATCACTGCCGCGGAAAACGGAAGGGGGACCTGAAACAAATCCCAGGAGTTTTTGAAGGTTAGCGCCCACTGCAGGCCGCAATGGACGGGGGAAATGGGGCTGCCGGTGCGGCGGGCGAGGATTACGGCGCCGGGTTTGGCAACGTAGCGCGGACCGCGGGGCCCGTCGATGGTAAAGGCGACGTGCTTCCCTGCTTCGAGCTGGCGGCCCATGGCGAGCAAGCCTTCGACGGCGCCGCGCGATGAGCTGCCCTGCGCGGTGCCGAATCCAAGGCGTTCGACGACGCGGCGAGTCCACTGGCCGTCGAAATTTACGGTGTTCAAGACCACTACGCCGCGATTGCGCCAGACCCAGGCCGCGGTGAAAATGCAGCGATGCCAGAGTGTGCCGATGCCCGGCTCGCCGGTGCTGCGAATCTGGATGGCGTTCTGCACGCCGACGATTTCGAGGCGCAGCGTGGGGCCGATCAGGCGGATGGTCCAGTAGACGAACCAGGCGATGATGGGAATCTGAAAGCGGCGCCAGGGGGAAAGCTGGGGCGGCGGAATTTCCGCGGGCGGATTCGCGATGTCAGCGCCGGGAGGCGCGGTCGATTTCCCGTCGGTTTCCACGTGGCTATAGTATAGGAGGACGCTGACTCGCAGCCCTAGGGGTTTGGCGAAACCGCAGGACGCGTTTCGAGCGCTACGCTAGCCACCTTGCCGCTAGATGCGCGGACTCACTCTTTTTTACTCGAGCGCCACCGTGGTTCCCAGCCCGGCATACAAATAGTTTTCACCGTAGGCCTTCTTCAAGCGCGCGAAGGCCAGCTCACCGGTGCAATGTCCTGGAGCGATTTTCCGCACCTTCCACCTGGTTTTTAAGTTTTCCGCGAGGACATCAATTTCTTCGACCGGCGCGGTCACCAGGTGCAATCCCCCAAAGACAATCTCGGTTCGCGAATCGACCGCGCCGGCCGCTTGCAGAATTGCTTCGAGCCCGGCGTGCGAGCAGCCGTCCACCAGCAGCAATCCATTCGGTCTTTTGATGGCCAGAGTCAATTCCGGCAGCTCCAGCGTGCCTTGCTTCTGGGAAACGGTGCGCACCAGGGAAATCCCCGGCGAAACTTCCATGGTCTGACTGACCAGTACAAAATTTCCGGTGTCGTACAGTTTGCCCCAGGCGAAATGTTCCGGCGTAGTTCCTCCGAAATACTTCATGTTCGCAGGTAGGCTGTCATCATCCTTCAAAAACGCTTTCGGAAAGTCCGATCCGCCAAATCCATTGCCACCATCGGCGGGCACATACACGGTAACGCCCGGGTTGATCTTGAGCACATAGCGCAGGCCGGTGGTGTGGTCGGCGTGGCGGTGGGAGATCACCACAAAATCGAGTTTGGTGAGGTCGACGCCCAGCGCCTGCACGTTGTGCTCAAAAATCGCGGCATCGTTCCCGGTGTCGAACAAGATGCGCTTGCCGTGGTGCTCGACGAGCGCGGAAAATCCCCAGTCCTTGGTCAGTTGCTTCGATTCGCCGAAGGCATCGTAGAGAATGGTCACTTTATCCTGGGCCCGGCAGGGCACGGCAGCCAGACACAACAACACCAGCAGAATCGCGACAATCCGCAAGACGTGGATTCGCACGGAATGCCTCCAGCGTGAGTTTCGATTTGGGGGCCCTGGGACTTGGGCATCGTACATTTTCTTTTGGTCTGAGCGCAACGAATTGGCTGGACCGCAGCTAGGCGGACCAGGCCACCTTCTTTTCGATTTGCTTCAGTCTTTCGGCGAGCAATTCGCGCTCGCGGAGGTTTTGGGTCAGGGTGATGGCGCGCTCGATTTCTTTGCGCGCCTCGGTGAACCTGCCGAGCTTCAGCAGCAGGTCGCCGCGAACGCTGGGGAGGAGGTGGTAGCCGGCTAAGGCCGAGCCGGAGCCAGTGCCGGAGTCGGCGCCGGGTTTTTCGATGGCGTCGAGTGCTTGGAGTCCGGCGGCCGGGCCTTGGGCCATGCCAACGGCGACGGCGCGATTCAGGGCCACGATGGGCGAAGGGCGGATTTGCATCAGCGCGTCGTAAAGCAGCACGATCCGGTTCCAGTCGGTCGCTTCGGCGGTGCGGGCGCGCATGTGACAGGCGGCGATCGCGGCCTGCAAGGCATAGTTGCCGGCACCGCCGCCAAGTTTTTGGGCGTGGGCGAGCGCGGCCATGGCGCGCTGAATCTGGGCGTCGTCCCACAACGAGCGATCCTGATCCGGCAGTAACACGGCTTGGCCTTGTCGTCCGCGGCGGGCGGCGGTGCGTGAGGCTTGGAATTCCATCAGCGCGAGCAGACCGTGAACCTCGGATTCGGTGGGGAGAAGTTGGGCGAGCATGCGGCCGAGGCGGAGCGCATCTTCGCAGAGGGCGGCGCGCATCCATTCATCGCCCGAGGTCGCGGTATAGCCTTCGTTGAAAATCAGGTAGACCACCGAGAGGACGGAGTCGACCCTCAGGCGCAGTTCTTCGCCGCGCGGCGTTTCAAACGGAACATGTGCTTCCGCGAGAGTTTTCTTGGCGCGGAAGATGCGCTGGCCCACGGTTTTTTCCGGCACCAGGAAGGCGCGGGCAATTTCCGGCGTGGCGAGGCCGCCGATCAAACGCAGGGTAAGAGCGACGCGGCCTTCGATCGGAAGGACCGGATGGCAGGCCGTGAAGATGAGCCGGAGCACGTCATCGTCGATGACCTGATCGAGCGCGAGATCCAGAGCATCGCCGAGATGCTGCTGTTGAAATTCGAGTTCGCGGGTAATTTCTTCGTGCTTCTGCACCAACATCTGGCCACGGCGAAAATAATCGATGGCGCGGCGCTTGGCCGCGGTCATCAACCACGCGCCGGGATTTTCGGGGATGCCTTCAGCGGGCCAGACTTCGAGGGCAGTGACGAGCGCGTCCTGGGCTAGTTCTTCGGCGATGCCGATATCGCGGGTGACGCGGGCAATGCCGGCGATGAGGCGGGTGGACTCGATCTTCCACACGGCCTCGATGGTCTTGTGAATGTCGGTCACGTTTTCGCGGCGGCGATCATGGTGTAACAAATTTTAGTTGTTCCTTAGCAATTGAGCCATGCGAGGTTAAAGGCCCCAGGCTTCCAGAATCGGGAAGGCTGGGGCACCCGAGCAGGCTCTCGCTCGCGTTTACTTGGGCCCGGAGAGAAACTCGCGGACTTCGACGGGCGCGCGGCAAGCTTTAACGGCTTTGCGTCCCCAGGCCACGGCTTGGTCGACATCACCACATTCCAGAATCCAGAAACCGCCGACGTGCTCCTTGGCCTCGAGGTACGGGCCGTCGGTCATGAGCAACTTGCCATCGGGCTGCGCGCGCAGCGATTTCGCGTGGCCCGCGGGGGACAGGCCGCCAGCAAAAAGCCGGACGCCGGCGGCAATCATCTCTTTGTTGAGCGCGTGGATATCGTCCATCATTGCGGGGTCCGACTGGGACGGGTCGAAATTGTCGGGCAAGTGAATCGCAACCAAATATTGCGGCATGTTTTCTCCTGTAGAGGTCGGGTAGCAGACCTGTAATGATCTTGCGGAGGGCCAGTTAGCCGGCCTTCACTATATCGACGAACGGCGGGAGCGGAATTCTACACATATTCGAAGACATTTTCGTCCTTCCAATTTTAGCCCGGACTTACGCGGCTCGTCCCCTCAACCATGGAATGAACGTTACTCCCTTCCGGGGCCTAAAGTGGCGGTAAGTCGGGTTACCGGCACGATGAGCTGCGCTCCGGGAAGCGCGTTGATCCACACCAAAATTTCGTGGGCGGTTTGTAGAATTGCGGTGCGGCCGTTCGTCGATACAGTGAAGGCGGGCAAATGACCCGGGCGATGATCGCTATTTAGAGGAGAAGAATTCATGAGAAAAATCAATGTGCTGGAATTTATGTCGCTGGATGGCGTAATTCAGTCCCCAGGCGGGGAGAAGGAAGATAACGGTGACGGGTTCGCGTACGGCGGGTGGATGGCTCCCCATACCGACGGGGTTTCGGGAGCGGCCATGAAAAAGCAGATGAACGCGCCGGCGGACTTGTTGCTGGGGCGGAAAACCTTCGACAATTTCGCGAAATTCTGGCCGCAACATGCCGACATTTGGCCGGGCTCGGCCAGCGCGACCAAGTACGTGGCTTCGAATACGCTGACTTCTTCCGAATGGAAACCGTCGGTGTTTTTGAATGGAGACGTTGCGAAGAAAATCAGCGAACTCAAGCGACAGGAAGGGCCGAATTTGCATGTGTGGGGCAGCGGCAATCTGGTGCAGACCCTGCTGAAGCATGATTTGGTGGATGCGTTGTGGCTAAAGATATTTCCGGTGACGTTGGGCAGCGGGAAGAAATTGTTTGGCGAGGGGACAATCCCGGCGGGGTTCCAGGTGACGGAAAGCGCGGTGACGCCGAAGGGCGTGATTATCGTTAATTACGAACGGGCCGGCGCAGTCCCTACCGGAAGTATGTAAACGGTAGGGGCACTCGATTCAGTCCCATATTGGCACGCGCGCGGTCGGGGGGCTCGAGGATGAAGGCCGGGCGGCGCAGCTGCCGGGGCCGGTTGGCGTTTGCTATAGTAGGGGGGAATCGCTGCCGGGCATTCGATGTGCTCCCTACCCCAATTCGAGCGAGGAAGGCTGGGCGTTTTGCGCAGTAGCGCGGTTGCGCTGCTGCGCATTTTTGTTTTAGGCGTTGGCCTGCTGCTGCCCGCGGTGCTGCGGGCGCAGACCGCGCCGCCGGGTGCGGTGGCGCGAATCGAGGGCGCCGACGTTTCGGTGGAAGGCGGCGGTGTTGCAGCGGCAAATATTTCTGGTGATGGCGGGCTGAGTTACGTTTTCAACGGCAGCATCGTTACGGTGCACACGGGGCGGGCGAAGCTGACGTTTGCGGTGGGCGGCGAAGTGGATATTTGCGGGCCGGCGAAAATTACGGTGCTGGATTCGGCGGGGTCGATTACTTTGGCGCTGAGCATTGGGCGGATTCACTTGCAGCTGCCGGCGGGGTCGCCGGTGCGGGTTTTTACGCCGACGATTATTGCGACGCCGATTGATATCAGCGGAGCGGCGCGGGACATCACGCTGGGACTGGATTTGAACGATTCGCTGTGCGTGCTGGCGACCAGCGGGGCGCTGCGGCTGGAGCAGCAGTTCACGGGCGAAGGGTTGATCGTGCCGCAGGCGGGGGATTTTTTGATTGCGCCGGGCAAGCTGGTGCCGACGGCGGGGGTTTCGGGGAATTGCGAATGTGCGGCGACGCAGGCGCGGTCGGCGCCGCCACCGAATATTCCGCTGATGGGGGTTACGTCGGCGTCGCAACTGCAAATGCCGGAGGCTAACGCGGCACCGCCGGCGGCGGCGGATGGCAAAGGGGCGATACCGCCTCCGGCTGACCCGAATGTGCAGTTGCGGGTGCTGGCGAAGGAGGATGAGGTGCATCCGCTGCCGCAGGCGGAAAAGGCGGCGGCACCGCCTCCACCGCCGACGGCCATGCCGATCTACAAAATTGTGATGCCACCTTTGGGATTTTCGGCTTCGTCGCCATCGCCGCCGGAAGATCCGTCATTGGACGCGGTGCTGCTGGTGCGGACGGTGCATGTGGAGCCGGAATACGAATTCAGCGGGCATGTCGATCCGCCGTCGTTGGTGTCGACTGCGGCGGTCGCGGGAGCGACTTCCGATACAGCCAATAAGAAAACTAAGAAAGAACAGAAGAGCGGCGGATTCTGGGCTGGGCTGAAACGGTTGTTCGGCGGCGGGTAGACGCGCCAGGAACGACCGTAAAAGGCGTTCCGGTACAGGTCGTGTATTCTGTCACCCACTTTCAAGAAAAGGCGTAAATCGAAACATTCATGAGACCTAAACCAATTGTGCTGACGGTGCTGGACGGGTGGGGCTACCGGGCGGAGACGGCGGGAAATGCGATTGCACTGGCGCGGAAGCCGAATTACGACCGGTTGCTGCGCGAGTTTCCGAACACGTTGATCCAGACTTCGGGGCCGGCGGTGGGATTGCCGCCGGGGCAAATGGGCAACAGCGAAGTGGGGCATTTGAATATTGGCGCGGGGCGCGTGGTGCACATGGATACGACGCGGATCGAGGCGCTGATCGCCAGCGGCGAATTCGCGCGGCAGCCTTTGCTGATGGAGACGATGGAGCGGGCGCGGACGCATCAACTGCATTTGCTGGGATTGGTGAGCGACGGCGGAGTGCATTCGCATATCGAGCATCTGTACGCGCTGCTGCGGATGGCGCGCGAAAACAAAGTGGAACGCGTTTTCGTGCATTGCTTCATGGACGGGCGCGACACGCCGCCGGAAAGTGGGATCGATTTTCTGCGGGCCTTGCAGCAGAAAATGCGGGAGTACGGAGTGGGTGAGATTGCGACGGTGACCGGGCGATATTACGCGATGGATCGCGACAACCGGTGGGAGCGGGTGGGGGCGGCTTACCGGGCGGTGGTGCATGGCGCGGCGGAGATCCGGAGCACGGATCCGATTGCGGTGATGCAGGCGAGCTACGAGAAGGGCGTGACCGACGAATTTGTTTTGCCGTCGGTGATGGTGACCAAGGACGAGCCGGGAAAGCCAGCGGCGGCGCGCGGAGTGATTCGCGACGACGATGCGGTGATATTTTTCAATTTTCGAGCGGACCGAGCGCGGGAGATGACCCGGGCGCTGCTGGAACCGGGGTTCAAGGAAATCGAGGACCCCGACCGGCCGAAGAACCTGGCGTTCGTGGCCATGACGCAATACGACAAGGCGTGGCCGTGGCTGCGGTATTTGATCGCGCCGGAAAAGCTGGAGCACATTCTGGCCAATGTTTTCGCGGAGCAACAATTCAAGAACATGCGCATCGCGGAAACGGAGAAGTATGCGCATGTGACTTATTTTTTTAACGGCGGGGTGGAGAAACCGTTTTACGGCGAAGAACGCGCGCTGGTACCGTCACCGAAAGTGCCGACCTACGATCTGAAGCCGGAAATGTCGGCGGCGGGAATCGCCGATGCGGTGATCCATGCGATCGAGCGCGGAGATTTCGACGCGATCATCATGAATTTCGCCAATGCGGACATGGTGGCGCATTCCGGGAAACTGGAAGCGACGATCAAAGCGGTGGAAGCGGTGGACGAAGGGCTGGGCCGAATTTTCCAGGCGCTGCGGCCGCGCGGCGGGGCGTGGATTATCACGGCGGATCACGGCAACGCGGAAACGATGATCGATCCGGCTACCGGCGGACCGCACACGTATCACACCACGAATCCAGTGCCGTTTATTTTGCTGAGCGAGGACGGGACCAAGCAACTGCGGCCGGGCGGGTCACTGCGGGATATTTCGCCGACGCTGCTGGGCGTGCTGGGCGTGCCGGAGCCGGCGGAGATGTCCGGGACCGACCTGCGGGTGCTGAAGAAATAGGCGAATCAGGAAATGCCCGGGCGCGCCCAATCCTGCGCACGGGCTCCAAAAACACTTCTAATTAATTTCCGCTGGCGGGCCTGGGCGAGGTATACCCCTGGCGGGCATACACCGTGACCTTCTTCTTGTGGTTCTTCTTGTCCAGGGTGGTGAAGAGATTGCCGTCGTCATCGACCGCTTCGACTTTCAGCTTGTGGTATTTGCCATCGACGCCGGCCGAGGGAGTGAAGCCGATGGTGTACTGGTTGCGCAAGAAGGCCGCGACGGAATTGAAAATTTCGTTCATCTCGCCTTCGAAGCGCGGGAACCAGGCGTAGCCGCCGGTCATTTCAGCGAAGGTATTAAGCTGGTTTTTGGCCTGCAGGTAATTCACCTGGGCAAATTCGGGTCCGGTCAGACTCTTTTCGTGAATACCCAGAGCATCCAGGAGTTCGCCCATGCCCACGCAGAAAATGGTGGTGTCGGTTTCTTTGAGGTGCTTGAAGGTCTGGTCGAGAGTGTGTTTGCTGAAAGTGTCGTAGCCGGAGGCGATGACCAGAATCGCTTTTTTGCCTTTTACGTCGCGAAGCTGATCGAGGGTTTCGAGCACGGCGTCGAAGAGGATGGCTTCGTGAAAATCGGGCCAGAAGAGGCCGTTGATGGCCTGGGCGATCTGGCTTTTGTCCTGGGTGAAATCGACTAAGACATTGGTGCGAAGATCGAAAGTCTTGAAGGCTACCCAATCTTTTTGATTCATGTGACCGAGGAAGTTATAGGCCCAATTTTTCCCGCGATAACCGAAATAGCCGCCCATGCGACCGCTGAATTCCATGAGCATGACGATGGTGATGGGCGCTTCGCTGGGGGCAAAGTTGGTGATTTGCTGGGGCTGATTGTCGTCGAGGACGCGAAAATTCTGCTTCTTGAGGCCGGTGATGAGATTGCCATCGGAGTCGGTGACCACGGCGTCGACATTGACCAGGTTTGATTGCACGGCGATGGCGACTTGGGGAGCCTGCGATGCGGGCTGGCCGGCGTTCGCCGGCTGCTGCTGTCCGGTGGGAGCCTTGGGCGCGGCGCCGGGTTGGGGCGTGGGCGAAGGCTTGGTGGGACCTTCCTGCTGCTCCTGCTGGCGGGCGCGGGCGGTGAGAATGCTGGTGGGCAGGCCCAAAAGCGCAATCAGCGCGACAAACAGAACGATGCGAGTCGAGGTCGTCGTCTTCAACTGCCGGCTCCTTCCACTTTTATTGGTCAGCATTTGGATGCCGCGAGGCCCGGTTCAGGATGGTCGGCGCTTTTCGCCGCCCGGCCTGGTGAGGGCGCGGACGATTGTACTTGAGAAACTGGGTGCAGCCCGATTACCGAACGCGATTCGTACACATGATAGTATCTTTCGTCGGTTCGTCCGCGACAGAAATTCCAAATCTGGGGGAAAACAAGAATGGCGCGCCCGCGCACACCAGCCCTGCTTGTCGTGTTTGCCGTCACGCTCGCGATCATGTTCGCTTTTGCTACGCCGGTTGGCGCGCAGGCCACTACCACGCCGCCGTACGGACCGGGAGCTCAATCCTCTGCACCGGTGAATTCGACCCTTGCGCAGATCGAGGTGGAAGCGATCGGCTGGCTGCAAGGATTCCTGCGCATCAACACCACCAATCCTCCGGGAAATGAGCTGGTGGCGGCGAAATATCTTGCAGACATCCTGCAGAAAAACGGAATTCAGAGCGAAATTTTCGAGAGCACGCCCGGGCGTGGAATTATCGTGGCGCGGCTGGCGGCGACGGCGGTTCCGGATCCGTCACGGGCGCTGCTGCTGATGGGCCATCTGGACGTGGTGGGAGTGAACAAGGCGAAATGGACGGTGGACCCGTTTGGCGCGGAGCTGCGCGATGGATACATTTACGGGCGGGGGGCGATCGACGACAAGGGCATGACCATTGCGAATCTGGCGGTGTTCATCGCGGTGAAACGATCGGGGATGCGATTAACGCGAGATCTGATTTTTCTTTCGGAAGCCGACGAGGAAGCGGGCGGCGACGAGGGGATGAAATTCGCGGTGGAAAAACACTGGGACAAGATTGCCTGCGGATTTTCGCTGAACGAAGGCGGCCACGTCGAATTAAAGGACGGGAAAGTGCAGTTTGTGGCGGTGGCGGCCAGTGAAAAAGTTCCGGTGAACGTGGATATTATCGCAACGGGACCATCGGGCCACGCGTCTTTACCTATCAAGGATAATGCGGTGGTGCATCTGGCGGCCGCGGTGGCGAAGATCGGAACGTACGAAACTCCAGTGCAATTCAATACGGTTTCGCGGGCGTATTTCGAAGGATTAGCGTCGGTGGAGGATCCGGAAACGGCGAAGTGGATGAAGTCGCTAGACACGGCGGACCGGGGCGAGCACGCGGCGCGGTATCTTTCGAATACGAATCCGTTCTGGAATGCGATGATGCGCGACACGATTTCGCCGACCATACTGCAAGCGGGGATCCGGGTGAATGTGATTCCGGCCGAGGCGCGGGGCGAGATGAATATCCGGCTGCTGCCGGGAAACCAGATCGCTCCGCTGCTGGGAAAATTGCGGACGCTGATCAACGACCCGCAGGTGAAGCTGGAAATGCAGGTCAGCGATGAAGAGACCGCGCCATCGGCGCCGGTGGAATCGGAGCTGATGACGTCGATCAGCCGGGTAACCGGACAAGTTTTTCCGGGAGCGGTGGCGTTTCCGGGGATGGATACGTTCGCCACGGATTCGGCGCGGCTGCGGTTGCGCAGTGTAGTGGCTTACGGATTACTGCCATTTCCGCTGAGCACGGAAGACGAGTGGCGGATGCACAGCGAAGACGAACGAATACCGGTAGCATCGTTTCAGAAAGGAATTGAATTTCTATCCGCAATCGTCAACGATTTCTCGGTGGCCAAATAATCGTGAATACCATTCGAAAAGCTAAAATTGTGTGCACGCTGGGCCCGGCAAGTTCCTCGAAAGAAATGATCGACAAACTAATTCACGCGGGGATGGATGTGGCCCGCCTGAATTATTCGCACGGCACGCACGAAGACCGCGCGCGGATGGTGAAGGATCTGCGGAAGGCTTCGGCGCGGCGCGAGCGGCCGATTGCGGTGCTGGCCGATCTGCAAGGTCCAAAAATCCGGACGGGCAAGCTGGAAATGGGCAAGCCGGTACGGCTATTTTTCGGCAAACGTTTCACGATCACGACCAAGACGATAGTGGGCAACGAAGCGGGGGTGAGCACGACGTTCGCGGCGCTGCCGGCGTCGGTGCGCAAGGGCGACCGCATTTTGCTGAGCGACGGTGATATTGCGTTGCGAGTGCTTTCCACTTCGTCGAATGAAGTGATTACGCAGATCGAGAACGGCGGAGACCTGGGCGAAAACAAGGGCATCAATTTGCCGGGGGCGAAGCTGAAGATTCCTTCGTTGACGCCGAAGGACCGGCAGGACCTGGTTTATGCGCTGGCGATCGGCGCAAATTATGTGGCGTTGAGTTTTGTGCGCAGTGCGGCGGATGTGCGAGCGGCCAAGGCCGCGATTGCGCGGCAAGGTAAAAATACGCCGGTGATCGCCAAGCTGGAAAAACCGGAGGCGATCGACAATTTGGACGAGATTCTAGCGATCGCGGATGGGGTGATGGTGGCGCGCGGGGATTTGGGTGTGGAGATGAACCCGGAAAAAGTTCCGGTGGTGCAGAAGCAGATTATTTTGAAAGCACGGGATGCGTTGGTGCCGGTGATCACGGCGACGCAGATGCTGGATTCGATGCAGAAGAATCCGCGGCCGACACGCGCGGAGGCGTCGGACGTGGCGAACGCGGTGTTTGACGGGACGGACGCGCTCATGCTATCGGGCGAGACAGCGTCGGGGCTGTATCCGCTGGAATCGGTGGAGATGATGGGCAAGATTATTGTGGAGGCGGAAGCGAGCGTCACCGCGCTGCCGCGGCCGGTACATTCGGGCGATTTGAAAATCAACGAGGCGATTGCGGAAGCGATCTGCCACGCGGCGGAAGAATTGCAGCTGAAGGCTATCGCGGTTTTTACCGAGTCGGGATCGTCGGCGGCGCTGGTTTCGAAATACCGGCCGCGCACGCCGATTATCGGATTCTCGCCCGTGCGGGAAACGCGGCGGAGGATGGCGCTGCTTTGGAATGTGGTGCCGCGCAGCATCGACCGCGAATACGATATCGATACGCTGGCGGCGTCGGCGGAAAAACGGCTGCTGGAAGAAAAATTGGTGAAGAAGGGCGACATCGTGGGGATTATCGCGGGGACGCCTTTGGCGACGCAGGGGACAACGAATTTGATGCGGTTGCTGCGGATTGGCGGGTAGGGCGCGGACGGCGGAAGCGCGCTGATTCGGGACAGGCGGCGCGGCGGCAGAATCGCGGGTTGGGGATTAATTTAGCCAGTCGCCGGGGCGGGAGGGGGGCTTGTCTTGCTGGTCGCGGACGTAGACTTCGAATTTTTTCTTGAGGCGGCGGCGCTGCCAGTCGGAATAGGAATTGCGCAGGTTGTAGCCGAAGGACCCGCGGCGTAGATAGAGGTAGCCGACCAGCATGCCGCCGAGATGGCAGACGTGGCTGACGTTGTCGCCGGTGGAACCGATGGTGCCGAAGAATTCGATGGCGCCGAGGACGATGACCAGCATGCGCATGGAAACCGTGACGGGGAGCGGGAAAAGGTACACCTGGCGGTGGGGCATGACCACCGCTACGGCCAGCAGCACACCGTAGATCGCGCCGGACGCTCCGATGGTTGGGCCGATTAAGGAATCCGGTCCCGCGCCGTGGAACAGGACGATCAACTCCTTCACGATGACGTTGATGACGCCCGCGCCGATTCCGCAGAGGAAGAAGTAGGTGTAAAACTTTTTCGAACCCCAGGCGCGTTCGAGGTCGGCGCCGAACATCGCGAGATAGAGCAAATTGAAAAGAATATGCAGTATGGTGGCGTGCAGGAAAATGTAGGTGAAGAGCTGCCAGATCCAGCCGTGAAGGACCGCATAGGGCGATAGACCGAACCACTTCAGCCACCAGAAAGCGCCTGCCTCGTGAAACATAAATTCAGATAATTTTTGGAGGGTGAAGACGGCGATGCAGGCAATACAAATGGCTTTGATGGCGGGAGGAAAATATCCGCTCAGGTCGTAGCGGTAACCGGGACCACGTGAGAAGGTGCGCACCGCGAATAAGTCTAAAGATTCGCCGGCTGAGAGTCAAAGCCGGGTGGGGGTTCTCTACCTAACCCCCAAAAGACCACACAGAGCCGACTCCTTCGGCAATACAAATACGAAAACGACGGTATCGTCGTCGCAGATTGCGACCAATCGCGTGACAATTTCACCGATCCGCGCGAGCGTTGCCGGTGGGGGTTGGCGATGGGGGTTGAGGCGAGTTTTGGTGCTACCGAAATTTCGATTTTATTGCGGGATAATTTCACCGACGACGGCGATTTCCCTGCGACTTCTCTATATACCTTGGGTTTACGATGAGTTGCGTCGTCAAAGGCGTCGCACCTTGTGCCGAATTCCCGGGACGATTTTCGCTCACTGCTGATTTGATTCCGCGGTGGGCTTACAGGGGAGCACAGGGGCATCAGCAGCTGGAGCCGCGACGGTGAGTACCAGTTCGAGTTTGGCGTTGTCGCAATGAATGCCCACGGGGCCGTGAGCGCGCATCACTTCCTCGGGGAGCGTTCCCTGCCAGACCTTCACGTTATCGGCGAAGACCAACAGTTTCGAACCGCTGACTTCGGCGTGAAGATTGTGCGATAGGCGCTCTCCCGCTCGCACCGCGGGCAAAGGCAGCGCAAGTTCCGGCGCGATGGTCGTGGTGCCGCGCCTACCGCAGTCAGAGTGGAAATGCTGATCGGGATTGCTTTTGACCAAGACGGCGATGTTCGATTCGGGCTCGAGGCGCCACATCACGTACACCAAATTGCAGGCGTCCGCGGCGAACAGTTCGAAACCAAACTGATGGTGGCTGTGACCAGAGGAAAGCGTATTGCTGTCGTCGCTGGGCCCAAGATAGACAAAATGTGCTTCAATATCCTGCGGCGTTTCCCGATTCATTGTAGCGTGCACGTTCGGGTCGGTGACCAAGAGACGGTGGGCGGGCAAAGCCGTGATCGTTCCTTCGGTAACGCAAAGCTTGGTCAGGGAAACGTGCACACGCCGCTCGCGGCCGGTTTGCGAGATTACGGGAACCGCGAGACCGAAGTACCATATGAGAGCGAGTGCAAAAGAAAAGCCCGAAGCACGCAAACCACCCTCCGAACTGGGACGAAGGGCCTGAAGTGCGACTACGATGCGCCCAGGTTACCGCAGATAACGGATTCCGTCACGCAATTCCGATCATCGGACCCTGCCAGCTCAATCGGCTTCGTCGTTGTCGTATTGTGGTGGCATGCTTCGCTGCTCAAAAGTAACTCGCAATTTCGCGCGACCACACCCTCATTGTTCAAGTCCTGGTGAACGCAATGTCACGGGCGCATCATATCAATTGGATCGGAACCCACACGCAACGCTCATCGAGCCCTCTCCGCAGACTGTTAAAAAAAAGTTTTTCCGGATACTCTCGAAGGATTATCTTTTCAAAGCGCTTCGTTCAAACGGTGCGAATTTCAGAAGCTCACGCCGGAGCAATTGACGGGATTGCTGCGAATTGCGCGCCGCCACCGGAAAAGAGGCCATGTTGAACCGGTACACTCTCGCCTGCGTCTTGCTCTTCGTCAGTGCGACATTCTCCGTGTTGCTCCCGTCCGCTTTCGCTCAAAGTGGCGCAATTCGCGTAGAATCTAATCAGGTGCTGGTTCCCGTCGTGGTCTTCAACAAAAAGCTCTACGCCTTAACTGCCAAAAATCATCAAAATCGTCCCCTCAGTGAACTCATTGCTCGCGACCCGCATTTCTGGGACACCATTGCCATACGCACCTTAACTGCTCGGGACTTCCACCTGTTCGAGGACGGCAATGAACAGACCATCCTAAAAACCACGTTTGAAGCCCCCACGGCCTCCATCGTCACCGATAATCAGGGAAGACATCCGGAAACGATCGGTTCCGGCGGTGGAAAGTGGACCTACCCCGATCTGTCCACCTCGGATCACAGTCTTTGGCTCCCCTGGCCTCAGTACGTCATTGCCTACGTCCCCTCAACTTCGCCCGTCGGCAGTTGTCATCAGATTAAAGTCACCGTCGGCCATGCCAATTTCGTCGTCTGGGCCCGCAGTGAGTATTGCAACACCCCGCATCCGGCTTTTGACCCGCTGCTCGGTACTAACTTCGGCGAGCAAATGGAGCGCGACCTCGCCTCGGGCACGGCCGGCAAAATCGACCTGGCAATTCGCACTCTCGCCCTCTATACCGACCCTCAATCCGCTCGCGTCAATATCCAGCTCACCTTCCCCTGGAACTCGCTCAAGTATGATTTTAAGGATGGCACCCTGCGCGCCTCCATCGGCGCTCTCGGAATCGTTTCCAACAAAAACGGCGACACCGTCGCCCGCTTCAGTGATTTCGCCTGCTGCGAGTACGGTAACGAAACCAAAGATTCCTCCAGCGCGACCAAAGGAAAAAACGTTCCGAGCCAGGCCTCCACCATGATTCCCAGCCGTTACGACACCCAGCTTGATTTGCCTCCCGGCGGATACAACCTACAGGTGATTCTCAGCGACGGCGAAAAATTCGGAGCGGCCCGAGTCCCCTTGATCGTCGAGGACTACGCTCAGAAGCAGTTGGCCATCAGTGCCCTTGCGCTCTGCGCACGAGTTCGCAAAGATTCCGCCGATTCTTCCAAGGTGCCGGCCGGGTCACCGGGCAGCTACGTTCCGCTCGTCAGCAGAGGCGTCGAGTTCACTCCGGGCACAGGCGCTCAATTCTCGAACACGGAAATGCTCTATCCCTATTTTCAAATTTACGCTCCACAGCTCACCGCCCAGCCCCCTGTAACACTGAAGGCGCATCTGATGATCGTGGATGCCGCCACTGGCAACATCGTTCAGGATTTTCGGGAGGTGAATGTGGCTCCCTATGCCCGACCTGGCAGTTCGTTCGTCACCGTTACGCGCGGCATCGACCTTCGCAATCTTGCCGAAGGCTCTTATCGCCTCGAAGTTCAAGCCACCGACTCGACCGGAAAAATCACGCCTTGGCAAAAGGCGGATTTCTCGGTCGCAGACGGCATTCTGGCACCTCTCGAACGGCTCTCACCCTCTTGTGTGATCGAACTGCGTTGTTAGGTCCAATCTTCGTGTGCTGTTCGCGTCGAGGACCGTTCGAATTTCACGAATCCACGTGTCCGATAACGGCGTTAATCAGGCTCTCACCAGGGGGCGGAACGCAGAAGCAATGGTGGGTTTCACCTCGGACTGGACCCTGCACCTCAGAAATGGACGGGTCAGTCGTGGAGGACGATTTTCAGGAGGGACTTGTTTACGGTGATTTTGCCGTTGTAGTCGATGAAACCGAGTTTCCGGAATTTGTTCATGAAGAAATTGACGCGAGAGCGGGTGGTGCCGATCATTTCCGCGAGTGTTTCCTGCGATATTTTTTGCAGAACTTTCTCGGGATGGTCCTCTTTCCCGTAGCGGGCCAGGAGTAATAGCGTGCGCGCCAATCGCTTCTCGGTGGAATTGAAGAGCTGATCGACGAGGTCGGCTTCGACCCGGCGGTTGCGCTCCAGCATATAGGTGATGAACCGATCGGAGAGCAAATGCTCGGCATGAAGCACGCGGATCATTTCTTTTTTTCCAATGATGAGAACAGTGGTCGGCACGACAGCGGTTGCGGTACCTAGGCGAATGGATTCGCCAGCGATGGTTCCTTCTCCGAAGAAGTCTCCTGCGCCAAAAATCGCCACGACGGCCTCTTTGCCGCTCGCATTGACGACGGTGAACTTCACGCTGCCCTTTCGGACATAGACGACCGTGTTGGCCGCGTCGCCCTGCGCGAAGATGATTTGCTTCTTGCGAAACTCTCCCACCTTTCTCGAAACACCGACCGATTCGAGATACACCTGTGGATTGAACGGGCTCTTCGCTTTGGTTTTCATTTAGATTCTTAGGAAGCACTGAAACCCGGAACAGACCTGGAATCCGAAGCAACGACCATCCGGGACGGAATGTTACGGGATTACCCTAGTCTGGTGTCACGAAACGTGTCAAGGCGTTTCTGGTAATCGGATGCGCTTGATTTTCGAATCATGCAAAGTGTGCGCAAAGAACTTCACGCGAAGAGGCCGCTGCACCTAGTCTGCCTACGCCTGCTTTGAAAACAGCTTGGCGCGAAGATCCGCCAAGATTCCGCGAAGCGGGTGCTTTGCTGTTTGCTCGATCGGCGCGGTTTTGTGGGCCACGGCTTCGCCGGGTTCGGGTGCGGTGTGATGACCCGTGATCTGGACAATCTGAATTCGAAAATAGACTGGAACCATGGGCCGCTCGGCCCCTTGCACGATGGTTTTGGAGTAGCCGGGTTCCCACCAAATTTCTTTTCGCTGAAGTAGGCTGAAAGCCAAATCGCGTTCCATTTTCAATTCAGGCGTGTCCGGCAATTCCTGATAGCGACCAAAGATAACCAGGCTGGCCCATTCCTCGAGGCTGACGATTTCGTCGGTTTGAACGCAGACCAGCGGATTGGCGCGCATCCAGCGGATTTTTTGACCAACGGTGGAGAAGCTGTAGAGGTAACCGTCGTCATAGGCGAAATAAAATGGCACAACGTACGGCTGAGCCGCCTGGGCACAGGCGATTCTGCCAAGGCGCAGGTTGGCGAGCAGCTCCAAGCTTTTCTCGCGATTGACTTCCTGAATCCGCATTACCCCTCTTACGATAATCGTTCAGCGGTCAACGGCCGGTACTTTCGCTCGGCTCGGCGACAAAAACCAGCGACACCAGGTACACCAGGATGCCCAGCCCGATCAGTCCAGCGGCCACGAAGGCAAACAAGACGAACGAAAGCGGATGAAACCAGAGCAAGCTGACAATTTCGAGCAGCAGGCCGAGGATCACGAGCCCGCTGGAGATCTGCAACAGCCGCCGAATTCCGATTCCAGATAGTTTCATTGGATGGGCTTCCAGAATTTCTGGTGCTCGAGATTGGCAATGTCGTGCGCCGTGTCATGGCAACCGCTTCCCAGGCACGATACTTGATTCGATGTGAGAGAACTCATCAGCGCGGTGTGAACCGGATTTTCCTCAAAGCTGCGTGCGCCGGCGTGGCAGTGCAGGCATTGTGCATTCTTGAATCCGCCCGGGATGCGGATGGCCGCCGCGGCGGGTGGCGTGGTGACGTACTGCAAATAGATTCGCTTCAGCCCACGGAGCTTGTCATCCAGCGGGCCATAGATGCCGTAGTCCGCGTGGCAGGAATAGCAGGCCATGTCTGCCGGGACCCGGTGGTTCTGAAAATGCTGGGCGGGTATGTGGTTGGCATCATCAATATAAAGACTCTGGCCGAAGGGAACCATAACGTGACATGACGTGCAGAATCGCGTTGTTTCGGACCGTTGCACATGGGTGTTCATCCCGCCGACCAGGCAGAGACCGGGAAGCACGCACAATCCAACGAACGCAACGATTTTCCAGCCGGCCGCGCTGGTCAGTGAAGGACGAAACAAAAAGATGGAAGCCAGCACGATGCTGAACGCGATCTGACCAATGAGAATCCCGACCACCTAACCTCCTCTGGCCGCTTCCGCGAGTTCGAGCCGCCCTAATTTTCCCCGGTGACGGCTGACTATTTCTTGGCGAGTGAGCGAACGAAGCCAACCAGTTCTTTAATTTGCGCGTCGGTCAGCTTGCCTTTGTACGCGGGCATACTGCCCTTACCGTTGGTCACGATGTCGGTGAGTTGCGCGTCGGTTTGGGACTGCACGCCGGCCGAACCAAGGTCCCGGACCTTTAGCGCTTTGCCGGTGGCGGTGCTGCCCGTTCCGTCCGCTCCATGGCACATGGCACATTTAGCTTTGAAATCACCCGCACCATCGGCTCGGACTGCTGCGCTAAAAACGAAAACGAGAGGAACAGACGCGAGAATGAACTTCGCAACGCTTGCCTGTATGAAAGACCTCATTTTGCAATTCCTCCTTACCTGAGCTAAGCGGTTCGCTTACCCGCCGCTTCAGGCTCCAAGCTAAAACGAATAACGGAACGAAAAAGTGGCATTGCTGCCGTTGAAATCCTGTAATGGAATCGCGGCCAGTCCGAATGGGTTGGTGGCGCCGGTCTCGTTGAAGCCGAAGTAGTCCCAAGACATCTTGTAGCTGAGGCCTCGGTACAGTTCGATCACAACGGATGCATACGGCTTTTGATAGTTGAAATCGAGAGTCCCGGACGGCGTAAGCGGATTCAGAAAGATGGTATTGCCGCGAACGAAGCTGCCGCCGTATCCCACCATGGTGGTCACGCGCTTGGTCGTTTTCCAGATGATACCGGCGTGCGCGAAGTGGTCGTTACTCGAGTAGGTCGAGAGTGCGCCCAGTGGAGAGGAGGCGCCCGCGATGGGACATGCCGGGCCGGTGGGCAGCATCGGAACACCTATGGGGAAAGACGAAACGGGCAGCGTAGCGGGTGGCGGCGCGGGATTGGTGACGGACGTTGAGTAGGCGAAGCAGATCAGGGATTGCGTATAGACGTTCCAGTAGTTGTAACCAAAATCGACCGAGATACGCTGATTCGGCATCAGGATGGTGGCGAAGCTGAACGTACGATCGTGTTCCAGGTTGTTGATGTCGGTCACATTGTCGCGATTCTCGTGAATCTCAACCGCGCCATCGAGTGTCGCCCAAGTCTTAACTTTATAGCTGGCATGGATTTTGTAGCTCTGGACCTGGCGGGGATCGATCCGGGTATAGGAATTGTCGTTGTAGCCAAACTCAAAATCGCTAGTGATGCGCAGGGCGTCGATGGGCCGGTACACGAAGCCGAACAGCAAAGCGTTCTCGTTGATGGTGGTGAGGCTGCGGGTGGGGCCTGCTGCCACGGGAGCAACAAAACTGACCGACCCATCCGTGTTGAGCGTGCAACCGGCTGGTAGCGCGCCGCCCACCTCGGTGCAACTGCCGCGAGCTGCGAGGAAGTCATTGGCCGCGCTGGCCGTTGCGCCGCCGGGAAAATAGACCAGGCCCGAGTCATTCGTATCGCTGAACTGCGAGATGGTCCGGTTGGTGTAGAGGTAGCCGACGTGCGCGCTCAATCGTTTGCTGAAGTCATACTGCAATTCCAAAGTATTCGATTTCAGGTTCTGGCCCAGAAAGGTGGAAGCCAGCCCGGTGGTAACGTCCGCCGCGGAGGTGGTCGTGTGCTGCGGGCAGGTCACGGCGTTGGAACCTAGCGGACAATTTGCGGCGTTGAAGATGGCTTCACTTTGTTGCAAGCCCGCCAAACCGGCATAGCCCGTGCCAAACACATTCGTTTCGTCGAGCGCCCACGCCCCTGGGATGCGCCAGTTGTCATAACGAAACTGATCGAGGATGCTCAGTTTCGCGGTTACGGCGTACACGCCAGACCAATTCGCATTCACGGATACGCGCTTCGCATTCGCCGGGCCGCTGGTTGTGCTGCCGCGCTCCCCGGTGCGGGCGGTGAAGCCGTTCACGTTCTCCTGGAAATCCGGGATCACGTTGTCGCTGGTGCTGTAACCGAGCGAGCCCGACATCTCAAAATCCTTGAAGTAATCGGATTGGAAGCGAACGCGCTCGGTAGGCATAAAATTCCGAGGACGGCCCACCTGGCTGTAAGAGAGATAGCCGTTGCAGGTGGGGTTCGCAGTGTTGGTGGTGCCGGTGACAATCGGAGCCGCGCAAGGCAGCACTTCGGCGGGCGTTTGGGTGCTGTAAACGATGCCGAGGTCAACCGGCGCGCCATTGGGCGTGCCGTTGCCGGTGGGATTGGCGAGCTGGTATCCGAAGTTCTGTGGATTTACGGCCGGGTTGTCCGTGACGACGTTGTCCTGCTTGAAATAGCTCAGGAACTGATCGTAGGAGATCGTGGTGCGCGGCAAGACTTTGAAATCGATTCCGGCGCGGTAGGCATTCGTGGTGTAGCTGTAGTTTTGGTTGAAATCCGAGATGGTCCCGCCGTCAGTGGTAAAGAAACCCGGCCCCTCGTCGCGGTTCCGCGAGTACCCCAGGCGAACCTGAATTCTCGATTGGGGCATCAGGGTGAGGTTGTAATCCTGCATGCGTCGCACTAAATCCATCGAGTGAGGAGAATTGTTGATGGCCACCGCGGGGCTGGAACAAACGACCGGCGCAACCACCGGAGGCGTACCTACGGTCGTCGCGTAGCAGCCTGAACTCGGCGAACCGGGAGGATTCAGCGATGCGGGATTCAAGGGATTCGCGAGCAAGTTGTAATCCCAAAAGTTCTTGTCGCGGCGGAACAGCATTCTGAAATCGTAGATTTTGTTTTTCTGGATGCGTAAGCGGGTTACATCGTTCGGGTCGCCGCCGTAGCCGAAGTTGCTAAAGGTAAGACTATCGAATAGAAAACCTTTGTGATCGAGCGAGCGCATCTCGAACGAATAATTAAACAGCCGCAGTCCCGAGCCGAGATTCTCAAAAGTGTCGTAGGTGTCTTTATTGCCGTTGACGAAATTCGCCCGGTAGCCCGCTTCGATGGTCTGGTGGATGTTGTAATCGCCTGAGTTAATTCCCGGACTATCCCCAGATCCACTTTGAGCCCAGAGGACGGCTGGACTCATCAGAAGCGCCGCCAACGCGGGTATCTTCAGGATCGAGAGGCCCGGAAAGACTCTGGCAAAACCCCGTCGTTGAACGTTGGAGCACAGGGCGGCGGAACGTGAGTTTTCCTGCCAGCGATTCGCCTTCAGGTCCGCATTAATTCGCACCGTCATAGACTCCACTACTTAAAGAACGTGGCATCGAAGTTCGAGCCGTGAATCTCGACGTGGCACAAAGTGCACGCCTGAAAGAAGGTGGACTGGTTGTGGAACGATGGCGCTCCCGGCGCGGAGCTGAATGATGTGGTATGGCATTGCAAGCAGAGCAAGTTGACGTTACTGAGTTTCAGCATGTGGGGATTGGGCCCGCCGTGCGGCACGTGGCAGGACTGACAGCCATCCACTTTTACCGTCGAATGTTCGTAGACAAACGGTCCCTGCTTGTCGATGTGGCAGGTAAAGCAAATGGCGTCTTGCGTGGACGAAGCGCGTACCTGCTTCGGGCCCACCGTTCCATGAACGTTGTGGCAATCGCTGCATTGGATCAGGCCTTCATCGACGCGATGATGAAACGGCATCGCGAATTGCGCTTTTTTGTCGAGATGGCAGGAGTAGCAGAGTGCGGGTTGCGCTTTAACGAGCAAGAATTCCTTCGTTTCCGCATGGTGCGAGGAATGGCAAGACGTGCAACTGACGTCGTTCTTGGAATGCACCGAATTGATGGCGTTCATGTGCTGCGTGCCGCCGGCGTGGCAGGTAAGGCATTGGGCGTTGATTTCTTTGGAGGAGTGCTCGCTGAATACGAAAATCTTGGTTTTGTCACCGCCGCCAGCCACGTGGGCGGAGCCGGGGCCATGGCAGCCTTCGCATCCCTGGTGCGACGGGCCGCCTTTGGTATCCAGCGTTGTCTTCCAGTGCGGACTCTTCTCCCAGTTGTTGTAGATGTCTTCGTGGCAGGTCTTGCAAACGATTGCGCCCACGTATTCGGCACGGCCTGTCGCTGAAGTTGCCGGGGGTGTTTTGGCCTGAACCACTGGGACAGTTTTATCGGTGGCAGCGGGCTTTTCTTGGGTTTGGGCCCATGGGGCCGCCGACAGGAAACTGCCCAGAAGCAGCAGTCCTAAGGCGGTTGAAATAGCGACCCGTGCCATCAAACTCCTCCGCCCAGTTCAAGAAAGGTTTCGTCGCAGAGTCGTCGTGACCATCTGCTGGAAGTCGCTAAGACTAAATCGATTGTGGACGCCGAAACTGTGCGGTTTTGCACACTTTCGAAAGTCGATGGTGGCATTGGGTGCGGAGTGGACACGCTCGCCCAGGCGCCTCATAGAGTTCCTGCCACCGCTGTTTCGCACCACCGGGATTTGTCATATTCCCCCAAACGGACCCAGGTGCATTTTTAGTTTTGGTGTCTACGGCTCAGTTGAATCCCAAATCCTCGTTTCCTGCTCATTCTCGCAGCAGCGGAGGTAAGCGACCTTCTCCGTGGTCGACAGGCGGTCGATTAGAAAAGAAAGGTCGATTCTCAACTTCCTTAAAAGCCCAACGTTCGTTTGGGCTTTCTGCGCGTCGCGCTTAATCAGTTCAACTTCTTCGTAGAGCGAGAGTTTGGCATTTTTCATCAAGTCGTCGCAGTTGCGAACGAGTTGCAGATAATTTCGATCATCGTTTGGCATTCAGCACCTCAGAACGGCCATTCGTCTCGCCACTTCGCTACGCGGTCGGTCGAAGCCGGAACAACACAATTACGAATCCCGAAGTTAGAAAAATCACAGCCATGACCCAATAGGCCGGACTGTGAATAGTCGAAGCCCTGATGACGTTCTCCAGATCGAGAGGGCTCATTCCTGGGAGTGCAGCTTGGGCGATCGAATGCAAGACCGAGGCGATGTAGACCGCGGTTGATCCAATCACCATAAGAACGCCGACAACTAATGCACGAAAGACTCCCATCGTTATAACCCAAGCGGTTCAGGCCAACCGAGTTTGTGAATCTTAATTCGCAATAGATCATTGCAAGCGTGGTCCATTGCCTCGCGTTCCGTCTTATGCTTTGGTTCATCCGTCAATTCAAGCCAGCGAAAAATCAATGCTTGCTCCGTTGCGTGAATCAACGTAAGGAGTTTCTCCTTGTCCAATTCCCACATGGTTTTTTCATACGCCGTTTGCCACGACGAAATCTCGTGTGACTTGGGCGGTACGGAAACTGGTTGAAGGGACGGCTGGTTCTCGGACACGTAGCACCTCAAATCAAATCGCCGGGCTAGAAGCGTACCGGGTGTTAACCCATTTGGTCTTGCGAAACGGGGCCATTCGGAAAGAGAATCTGAGCCGCGTGTAATCCCGGATTGGGATGGCTGGGAGGCTTTAGCATAGGAGAGGCACGGGAAGAAAGCTGTTCACTTCTGCACACAATTGCAGCGACTGTCGCTGGATTGGGCATCGAGTGCTGCCTGCACGCTGCAAACTGCTTTGTAAATGCAATTCTGCGAGGTTATCCGTCGTGAAGAACCACACTGAGGAGTGAACTATAGATTTCCAGGCCGCCGTTGTACTTGATCAGGCCCAGCTTGCGGAATTTGTTCATGAAGAAATTCACGCGCGAACGCGTGGTGCCGACCATCTCGGCCAGCATTTCCTGCGAAATCTTCGGCAGCACTTTTTCCGATGTATCTTCCTTGCCGTAACGCGCCAAAAGCAACAGCGCCCGGGCCAGCCGTTTCTCGCTGGAATTGAAAAGCTGATCGACCAGATCTTCTTCCACGCGAATGTTGCGCGAAAGCATGTGCGCGATAAACCGATCCGAAAATGCGTGCTCGGCATGAAGCACGCGGCTCATTTCTTTCTTGTCGATGATCAGCACCGTCGTTGCCGTCACCGCCGTGGCCGTCCCAATTCGCAGCGGCTGGCCCGCCAGGCATCCTTCTCCGAAAAAATCACCTGGCCCCAGCACCGCCACCACCGCTTCCTTGCCGCGCTGGTTCACCACAGACAGCCTCACCCCGCCTTTCTGGATGTACAGCACCGTCTTGCCAGAATCGCCCTGCGAAAAAATTGTATCCTTGCGCTTGAACTCGACCACTTTCCGCGCTACGCCCGCCGACTCGAGGAACTCCTGCGCGTCGAATGGCTTTTTGCCGTTGGCCTTTTCACGTCGTCTGGAAGACATGGGCTTGGTACGCATACGTACGGATGCCTGCATCGTAGCACGACTGTCTTGCGCTGCTACCTATACAGCAAAGTGTTCACTAGTGAACAGACGCGCTTGTTCCATTCCTCTACGCTTGAGTCCGGTGCATGAAGTTTAAGAACCGTCGCACGTACGTCGTCGTTATCGCCGTCGTCCTGTGGCTTCTAAATATTTTTGGCTTGTTCCACTCGCTCTCGCACATGCGCGTCGGGGGCTAGTTCCCCGCGCATAAGGTTTTCGTATCGGAAAGTACCGCAATGGAGGCATCACTCATGAAAGCATTCCGCAATATCAGCACCGCAGCGTTGCTCGTAATCTTCGGCGCCGCTGTCCCGGCCTTCGCGCAGGATCGCCCCGAAGAGTCAAAACCCGCGCAACACGAAGAGGCCAAGCCCGCTCAGCATGAAGAGCAGGCCAAGCCAGCCCAACAAGAAGAAGCCAAGCCGGCTCAACACGAAGAGGCCGCGAAACCAGCCCGGCAGGAGGAGCAACCCAAACCCGAAAAGCAGGCCGCCGTAAAACCGGTGCAGCACGCACAGACCAAGTCCGCTCCGCACACGGCCAAACCGGCCGCACAGGAAGAAAAAGCTACGGCTGAAAAGCAACCCGCTGCAAAGACTCCGCAGCCAGCTCATGCCTCGAAGCAAACTCCCGCAGCTCGGCCGGTGAAGCAGGAACAACAACCCGCAGCGAAGAAACAAGAAGACTCAAAACAAGTAGCGCAACAACATCAACGGGGCGCCGCACCGCAGCGCACCGAAGAAGCTCAGCAGCGCCAACGTTCCGAACCGGCTCTGCGCCTCAGCTCGCGCGGCTCCGGACGGATTCCCGACGATCGCTTCCGCTCCAACTTCGGCCGCGAACACGTCTTCGCCATCGGCAGCCCCCAGATCGAAGGCGGCTACTCGCGTTTTCAATATGGCGGCTACTATTTCGGATTCGTGCAGCCCTGGCCCGTCGCCTGGTATTACACCGACGACGTGTACGTGGACTTCATCGACGGCGGCTACTATCTGTACAATCCGTACTATCCCGGATCGCGCGTCATGATCAGCGTCGTCCTCTAGTCCATTTCTTCTTACATGTCGCCGGCGTTCCGCAATTCGCGGGCGCCGGCGTCGCATTCCTGAGGTGACTGAAGTGGATGAATCGAAACGCTTGGCCGTCGCTTTCCTGGAAAAAGAAATCAAAACCTACATCGCGCTCGCTCTGTTTTTCTCCAAAGAAGGTTTCAAAGAAAACATCCTGGTCGGCAATACAAGAACCACGATCAACGCCAACTACTACAAAGACCGCATGCGCGAAGCCCGCAAACTCGTCACCGAACTTCGTAAGCCGATCTGACCCGCCCGCGCGCTAAGTCCTGATAAGTCGCGTTACCGGACATCTTCCGGGCTGGTACTTCACATGTCCGGTAACCGCGTTTATCAGGACTTAAAAAGGTCAGTCCACCAAGAACGGCCAAAACATACGCACCCACAATGCTGTTGGACGAATGCGAAACAGAATTTCGCCGGGCTGCGGCTGAATCGAAGCGTCGTCGTGCGAACCAACCCGTAGCCCCTTGCGGAGAAGCTCTTCTGTGGGGACCGTTACAACGCAGCTACAATCCCAGACCGGGGGCCGTAGCACTGCGCGGACATAAAAATTCGCGGGCGGGACGGTAGGAAGGTCAAAATGAACTCTTCCTTGGGCGTCTGTCACAAGAGTCTCATCAGGTGATGTGTGCTTGGCGATGAGTTTTCGACGAGCTTCGTCGGGTGTGTCGCCGTTTCCTTTGATTCCAGAAACCAAGATTCTTTGCGCTGCCACCGGCTTGCCGTCCGCGGCATTGACGATTCTCACCGTTACTGTCTGGCCGAAACACACGCAGGTAACAAATCCAGAAAGAAAAACCGCTAACCCCAGCACGTGCCGGAGGCTCATCAAGCCGATTGATGAATTTCTCATGTCCCAAGGAACGAACTAGTGCAGTTCTGATGCCACCTTAGAACGAGACTGTCGCCCAGCGACAACGTTGATAGCAAATGAGAAAAACCGGACGGTTACTTCGGACTTTAAACTGTTGACGGTTGTTTACTCCACTGTGTCTGCTCAACCTGACAGCGCCGTATGTTTGATCATCCTGTCGTTTACATCACTCAAGTCCCGATTAGTCGCGTTGCCGGACATGTGGTTTTACCAGGATTTCACTGCTCCGGTAGTGTTATTGAGATTTGCAAGCGTGCCGGGAGGGAGCAGCACGCTCGCCCACCACAAATAAAAACACATAAACCCTAAAATGCAGGCAACTGGCATATGATGGCGGAAGTAGCTACCCAATCAGCCACCTTCGAATGAAGGAATCGTCAATGAGCGAATTATTTCCAGCAAAACCCCCTTCTAGAGACGACAAAGACACCGCCGAAATCGGGCAGGTCCTCGAATCAGTTCCTGGTCAGGTACAACTCGACGCCGTCATCAAAGCGCAAATGTCGGTTCCGCAAATCGTCGAGCGCATGGTGAAATTGGAGAACTGCGTTTGGCACCTGGCGAGCGCGATCGTCCTGCTTCCCAATACGGCGATCGATCCCGCGACTCGACGCAAGCTTATCGAAGAGGCCCGGCCGCTGCTGCTTGAAAGCAGGATCCTCGATCACAACCTGGAACTGCAGACGCACGCTCCGGCGGACAAAGACGACGGCGAAATCACCACCCTGTTTCCGCGATCCCGCAGCATCTAGGATTTGTTTCGAGGCTATCCACCCACCGCCCACGCACGCGCGGATCGTCAACATTTTCACGCGATTCATCGCAACGAGGTGAAATCGCGACTCGGCGACGACGATACCGTCGTTTTTGTGTTCGTATGTCGAGGGAGTCTGCGTTCCGGCGTGCGAGTCGTGCGTTGGCCGGGCAGTTTGCTAGGAGTGCTTTTCGAGCCACTGGCCGACGAGTTTGGCGACGTGCTCGCACATGGCGCGATCGTCGATGCCGAAGGCAGCGGGAAAATGGCTGTCGATATCGAGTTCGCCTTTCACTTCGCCGCGGACGAAAATGGGGACGACGATTTCGGATTTGGTTTCGGTGGAGCAGGCGAGGTAGCGCGGGTCGGAATTCACGTCGTCGACGACGACGGTTTTTCCGGTGGAAGCGGCGGCACCGCAGATGCCCTGATTGAGCGGGATGCGAGTGTGCGGGGTCATCGAGCCTTTGAACGGGCCGAGTTCGAGCATGTTTTTATCTTTGGGATCGATCATGTAGAAGCCGACCCAGTTGTACTTCAGCAGGTTTTCGTGGAGCAGCGCGACGATCGCCGACATGAGCCCCTTTTCGGTGGTGGAGTTGGCGGCCAGGGCATCGAGTTGGGGAATCAGGTCTTTGGGTTTCGGCGCGGTTTTGAACATGAGCGTATTACAGCACGAAGTTTGGATTTCTTCGAGAGGTCGTCGGGCGCAGAGTTGCTTAACTAGTAGAGATCGCGCACCCGGCGACTCCGACGAAACGCCCCGTGGTGCAGGCGGCTTAGCCCTGCTTCAGTTTTTTACGCGCCGAAACAAACAGCGAAATCGCCAGCAGGACAAAAAGAATCACGCCCGTTACCGGCGAGCCGCTGAATTCTGGAAATTTGGCGCCGAGCGCGAACATGCCCGCGGGCCACGGCAGGCGCAGAACGGCTGCAAGCCAGTGCGGCACCTTCGCGCTGAGCAGCGGGTCCTGCAGCAAATTCAAGACGATGGCGAGCAATCCAAGGACGCCGCCTGCGGCGATCAATCCGCTGGCGTAGAGCGAACCGGGACTGACTTCGTTTTCGGCATCGCTCTGTTTTTCCATTCCTTGTTCGGCAAGCCAACGGACCAGGCCGCCGGCAAACATGGCCATGGTGGTGGCGATGGACAAATAGGAGCCGACCGCGAAGGGCAGCGAGCGGACACCTAGAAGTTCAATTGCAATGACCAGAAACACGCCGAGAAAAACCAGGCGCCACGGCAAACGCTGATTCAGAATTCCGCTGATGACCGTAGCCATCAGGCGCGCCTGCGGCGCGGCCGCCTGGTCGCTACCGATTCCCTGCACCCACTGGACTTCAATTTCGCGGGTGCCGGGATCGTAGAGATATTTTCCGTCGGGGACTTCGTGGGAGCCGAGGGCGTTGACCAGCGTGTAGGTTTTTCCGTTGTAAACGTAATTGCGTTCCTGCACGTCGACGCCGGGCTGGAGATGATCGATATCGAGAGCGATCTGCACCGGCTTGTATTGAGCCAGGCCGATATTCATCAGAATCAGCGTGCCGCCGATGGCCAGCGACGAAACCATCACGCCGACGACCAACGCAACCTGTTGCCAGTAAGGAGTGGCGCCAACCAGATATCCCGTTTTCAGATCTTGCGAGGTTGCGCCGGCGATGGCCGAGGCAATGCAGACCACGCCTCCGATGGTCAGCGCCAGCACCTGATACGGAGTGGAAGTCCAGTGAATCACCAAAAATACCGCGCAGGTAGCCATCAACGTCGCTATGGTCATCCCGCTAATCGGATTCGACGAGTTGCCGATCAGGCCGCTGATACGCGAGGCGACCGTAACGAACAAAAAACCAAACACGATCACAAAAAGCGCGGCAAGAAAATCGGAGAAGCCGCTGGTCATGGCGCCGGGGATGGGTTTGAATTTAAGCAGCGCCCACATCATCACCACGATCACCGCCGAGCCAATCACGACCACGCGCATGGACATGTCGCGCTCGGTGCGTTTCATTTCCGAAAGCCCGGTCTGTCTCGCGCGAATATCCTTGATTCCCGCGGTCAGCGCCGAAAAAATCGTCGGTAAGGTCTTGACCAGGGTGATCAGCCCCGAAGCGGCCACCGCTCCCGCGCCAATCGAACGAATGTAGCTGCTATAAAGTTGATCGGGGGACATCTGCCCGATCGGAATGGTGGAGGGATACAGCGGCACATTTCCGCCGAGCGAACCGAAGAATTTAATGGCGGGCATGATGACCAGCCAGGAAATTACGCCGCCGGCAAAAAGCGTTCCGGAGACGCGCGGGCCGATGATGTAGCCCACACCTAAATACTCTGAGGTGATATTCGCGCGAAAGGACGCGCCCGGGAGCCACTTGGGCTGATGCTCCGGCTGCTCCGGCCACATACCCATGGTCTTCATCGCGAAGGTGTAGATCCCGCCCAGGCCTAAACCCAAAAACACGCGGCCGGCGAAGGAGCCGCCGCGTTCGCCAGCGACGAGCACGTCGGCGCAAGCGGTGCCTTCGGGGAAAGTGAGATTGCCGTGTTCCTTCACAATGAGCTGGCGGCGCAGCGGAATCATGAAGAGAACTCCGAGCCAGCCGCCCATCAGCGCGAGAAAAAAGATGCGCCAGTATTCGGAGTTGAGGGAGAAGCCGAGGAAGATGAGCGCGGGAATGGAAAAAATAACTCCGGCGGCGACGGATTCGCCGGCGGAGCCGGTGGTTTGCACGATGTTGTTTTCGAGGATGGTGGAGCGGCCGAAGGCGCGCAGGATGCTGATCGAAAGCACGGCGATGGGAATGGAGGCGGAGACGGTGAGCCCGGCGCGGAGACCGACGTAGACCGAGACGGCGCCGAACAGGATGCCGAAGAGTGAACCGAGGATTACGGCGCGAAGGCTGAATTCAGCGACAGTTTCTTCGGCAGCTATGTACGGCTTAAATTCGGCCGGCGGTGCCGTAGAACTCCATTGCCGATTGGCCATCGGGTGAGCCTCCTCAATTCATGCCTGTATTTCGAATCGCGAATGAAACCGGAGGACTATATATCACATACCTTCGTAGTTTGGGCCGCCTCCGCCTTCGGGCGGGACCCAATTGATGATTTGATAGGGGTCGGCGATGTCGCAGGTTTTGCAGTGGACGCAATTGGCGGCGTTGATTTTCAGTTTGGGGGAGCCTTTCTCGGTGACCATTTCGTAGACCGCGGCGGGACAAAAATACTGGCAGGGGTTGCCGTATTCGCGGACGCAGCGGTCGATGCAGATATTCGGTTCGAGAACGATCAGGTGGCTGGGTTGATCTTCCTCATGGCGCGTGCCGGAGTGATAGACGTCGGTGAGGCGGTCGAAGGTGAGCTTGCCATCGCCTTTGTAGCGCAGCGATTGATCGACGAGATGCGCGGTGCGGTTGCGTTTTTTGTATTCCTTGTAGCCCGGCTCGCTGTGCATGGGGTCGACCAGGCCGCGCCCGCCGGAAACGAATTGCAGGCCGGACTGAATGAAACCGGGAACGAGGCCGCCGTGAAAGGCTTGGTGGAAATTGCGAACTTCCCACAATTCTTTTTTGACCCAGCTTTCATCGAGCTTGCGCGCGTAGGCGGAGAGGATGGGGGCCGAGGTGTCGCCTTTGCAGAGGGCTTCGTAAATGGTTTCGGCGGCGAGCATGCCGGTTTTAATGGCGGTGTGAATGCCTTTCAGGCGCTGGGAATTCAGTACGCTAGCGGAATCGCCGATGATGAGGCCGCCGTCGACATAATTGCGCGGCATGGAATACCAGCCGCCGTAGGGGACGGTTTTCGCGCCGTAACGGACGAGCTTGCCGCCTTCTAATATTTTTTTTACGGTGGGATGCGTTTTATATTTCTGGAAAGCTTCGTGCGGGTCGAAGAGCGGATTTTTGTATTCGAGGGCGACGACCATGCCGACCGAGACGCGATTGTTCTGCATGCCGTAGATCCAGCCCCCGCCGTACATGTCGGAGGCGAGCGGCCAGCCGAGGGAGTGGGCGACGAAACCGGTTTCGATGCGGCCGGGAGGGACGTCCCACAATTCCTTGATACCGATTCCGTAGATTTGCGGATTCAGGCCGTCGAGACGCAGCTTGTTGACCATTTCTTTGGTCAGCGAGCCGCGGGAGCCTTCGGCGAGGACGGTGACTTTGGCGCGAAGTTCGTAGCCGGGGGTGAAGTTGTCTTTGGGCTTGCCGTTTTTGTCGACGCCTTTGTCTTCGGTGATGACGCCGGCGATGCCGTCGCGTTCGTAGAGCAGTTCCCTACCGGCGAATTGGGTGAAAAGATTGATGCCTTTTTGTTCGACGAGGCCGCCGAGCCATTTGACCAATTTGTTGAGGGAGACGACGTAATTGCCGTGATTTTGCAGCGGCGGCGGAGTGATGGGGGACTTCAGGGATTCTTTTTCGGTGAAGTAGTAGACCGCGTCGCCGGTGACGGGCGTATCGAGTGGGGCGGTTTTCTCGAAATCGGGAACGAGTTCGCGGAGGCCGCGGGGATCCATGATGGCGCCGGAAAGCTGGTGAGCGCCGACTTCGCGGCCTTTTTCAAGAACGTAGATATTTTCGGCGGAAAGCGCGGGAGTTTTGTTGGCCGCGGTGTGTTTTTCGAAAAGATTGGCGAGATGCAGGGCGCAGGCCAGGCCGCCGGGGCCTGCGCCTACGATTAAGACGTCTGCTTCGAGCTGTTCGCGTTCGATGGCCATGGGTCCGAGTATGGTGCGTTATGGTTGTGAGTTTATGCGGATTTTTCGAATTCTTCGATCAGCGCCGGGACAATTTCAAAAAGATCGCCGACGATGCCGTAGTCGGCGATTTCGAAAATCGGCGCGTTTTGATCCTTATTGATGGCGGCGATGGTGCGGGCGCCCTTCATGCCGACAACGTGCTGGATGGCGCCACTGATGCCGAGCGCGAGATAGAGTTTGGGCGCGACGGTCTGGCCCGAGCTGCCGATCTGCCGGTCCATGGGGAGCCAGCCTTCGTCGCAGATGGGACGCGAGGCGCAGATTTCGGCGTGCATGGCCTTGGCCAGTTTTTCGGCGAGCGCGATATTTTCGGGAGCCTTGATGCCGCGGCCGACCGAAACCAGAATCGGCGCGGCGGTGAGGTCGACGGCCTGCTTGGCTTCGCGGAAAAGTTCGAGCGGCTTGGTACGGATTTGTTCGGGCTTCAATTCAACGGCAACGGATTTCACCGGGGCTTTTCCGCTGGGGTGTTTCGCTGCGAGGTCGGCGCGGAATGCGCTGGCCTGGAAGGACGCGATCCAGGGGCCTTCGCCGGTGAAGACCACGTCGGCGGAAGTGCGGCCCTGAAACATCTGGCGGACGAAAATTAATTTTCCGTTTTCGTAGCGATAGTCGATGCAGTCGCCGATCATGCCTTTGTTCATCGAGGCGGCGAGTTTCGGCGCGAAGTCGCGGACCTGATAGGTATGCGGGAACAAAACCAGATCCGGCTTCACCGATTCGATGACTTGCTTGAGGGCCAGCGAAAAACCGTCGGGAGTGTATTTATCGAGCAGGTCGTGTTCGACCAGCAAAACTTCGTCGAGCTGATAGGCGGCGAGTTGATCGGCGAGCGGGGCGACACCTTTGCCGATGACGACACCGGTGAGCGAGCCTTTGGTGTGTTGGACGATTTGCTGGGCAGCGGCGAGAGTCTCGAAGCTGACGCCGGTCCATTTCCCTTCGCGTTGCTCGGTGACGAGTAGAATTTTCATTAGAGCACCCGCGCTTCGTGGCGCAATTTTTCGACGAGTTTGGCGGCGATTTCTTTTGGCGAGCCGGTGATGAATTCGGTTTTTTTGGTTTTTTGCGGGACGTAGATGCGTTCGACTTTCTGGGTGGGAGCATCGGGCACGCCAAGCGAGGCGCGGTCGACCGCGGCGATTTCTTTTTTCTTGGCGGCCATGATGCCTTTCAGCGTGGCGTAACGCGGCTTGTTGATGCCGGACTGAATGGAGAGGACGGCGGGGAGCGGCAGCTCGACGTGCTGAAACCAGCCCGCTTCGAGTTCGCGTTTGAGCTTCATGTGGTCGCCGATGACTTCGATGGCCATGATGATGGTGGCGTGCGGGCGGCCGAGGAGTTCGGCGAGGAGGACGCCGGTCTGGCCGAAGCCCTGGTCGTCGCTCTGGAGGCCGGTGAGAATCAGGTCGAAATTTTCATTTTTCAGGGCAGCGGCCAGGGAACGCGCCGAGGAAAGCGGATCGAGTTTGAAAAAATTCGGGTCGGAGACGTGGATGCCGCGGTCGGCGCCTTTGGCCAGGGCTTCTTTGATGGTTTGCTTGGCGCGTTCGGGCCCCATGGAAATGGCGACGACTTCCCCACCGTGTTTTTCTTTCAGGCGGAGGGCTTCTTCGAGGGCGAAACCGTCGGGCTCGTTGGTTTCGAAGCCGATGTCCGATTCGCGAATCCAGGCACCGCCTTCGACGATGGCGAGCGGGGCGTCCTTGGCGGGGACTTGTTTTACGCAGACTCCAATCTTCAAGATGGCCTCCGGTGCGTGTGAGTACGAAGCGTTAAACGGGATAAATGCAAAGTGTTAGTTTATATCATTTTTGAAAAGGCAAACAGGGGCCGAGAATGGGTTTGAAGCAGATCCTTCGCTGCGCTCAGGATGACACGTTTTTGTGGTTGGGGGCCGCACCCGTGTCGACTGATTATTCGGTCCAGCGCTTGAAGATCAGGGAGGCGTTGGTGCCGCCGAAGCCGAAGGAATTGGAGAGGGCGTAGGTGACTTCGGCTTTACGGGCGACGTTGGGAATGTAATCGAGGTCGCAGGCCGGGTCGGGCTTTTCGTAATTGGCGGTGGGCGGCATGATCTGGTCGCGGAGTGCGAGGATGCTGATGCCGGCTTCGAGACCGCCGGCGCCGCCGAGCAGGTGGCCGGTCATGGATTTCGTGGAGCTGATGGGAACTTTTTTGGCGCGGTCGCCGAAGACGCGTTTGAGCGCGGCGGTTTCGATGGCGTCGCCGATGGGAGTGGAGGTGCCGTGAGCGTTGACGTAGCTGACGTCGTCGGCGGTGATGCCGGCATCTTTCAGGGCGGCGTTGGAGACGCGATAGCCGCCGTCGCCGCCTTCGGCGGGCTGAGTGATGTGGTAGGCGTCACCGGACATACCATAGCCGACAATTTCGGCGAGAATATTCGCGCCGCGTTTCTGGGCGACTTCGAGGGCTTCGAGAATCACGACGCCGGCGCCTTCGCCGACGATGAAGCCGTCGCGGTCGGCGTCGAAGGGGCGGCTGGCGTGTTCCGGGTCATCGTTGCGGGTGGAGAGCGCGCGCATGGCGGCGAATCCGCCGACGCTCATGGGGGTGATGGCGGCTTCGGTGCCGCCGGTGATCATGATGTTGGCGGCGCCGCGCTGGATAATTTTGAAGGCGTCGCCGATGGCGTGGGCCGACGCGGAGCAGGCGGTGGCCGTGGCGGAATTGGGACCCTTGGCGCCGTAACGAATCGAGACGTGGCCGGAAGCGAGATTGACGATGGTGGCCGGAATGAAAAACGGGGAAATCTTTCCGGGGCCGCCGGCGAGATATTTGGAATGTTCGCGCTCGATAACGTCGAAACCGCCGATGCCGGAGCCGATGTAAACGCCGGTGGAATCGGCGAGTTCGGGCGTGACGGTGAGCGCGGCCTGCTGCATGGCGAAATCGGCGGCGGCGAGCGCCAGCTGAATGAAGCGGCCGGTCTTTTTCAGTTCTTTTTTCTCGAGCCAATTGAGCGGCTCGAAGCCCTTTACTTCGCCGGCGATGCGGCAATCGAAACCAGCGGGATCGAAATGAGTGATGGGACCGATGCCGCTTTTGGCGGCGAGAATGTTGCGCCAGACTTCTTCGGTCCCGATGCCGAGACCGCAGACGAGTCCGACGCCGGTAACGACCACGCGGCGATTCAAAGGTTCATTCTCCATTTAGGGATTAGATGGCTGGAGGAGTTCCGGGATTCCGGATTGCGCGACACTGGTTTGGTCCTCAGTGGCTGGCGGCCGAGCCGGCGTCTGGAAGTTTTCCGGCACGGCGTGGGTCACTGCGTCAGCTGAATCTCCCGCCCGATCGCAAACGTTATTCTTTTTTGCCCTTGGCGTGCTTCTCGATGTAATCGACGGCGTCTTTCACGGTGGCGATTTTTTCCGCGTCTTCATCGGGAATTTCGATGCCGAAATTCTCCTCAAAAGCCATTACCAGCTCGACCGTATCGAGCGAGTCGGCGCCCAGGTCGTCGACAAACGACGCGGTCGGGGTCACTTCGCCTTCATCCACACCGAGCTGCTCCACGATAATCTGCTTCACGCGTTCTTCGACGCTGGCCATTCTGGTAGTTCCTCCGGTATCTGCGATCTCACGTTACGGGCCGCACAGCAGGTCAGTAGAGCGTCCCCAAGGCAACCGCATTATTCTATGCGTCGCGCAATGCGCGGTCAACCTTTGCAAACGCGAAACGTAGCAAACGACGCGACTAAACGCAATGTTCAGTTCGAATTCAGTGCTCAATATTGAGTTGCGGCAGCGTCTGCATCCACGACTGGAATTGCTGATCCGTGTGCAAGAACGGCGGCAGATTCAAGTTTTTCTTACTACGGTCAGCCGCCACGACTATGTAGTACGAACTGCCGCCGTACGTGTGGGGCAGATGGCCCATTCGAATTCCGCTGATTTCATCTCGCCGGAGCTTACGCTTCCAAAACCATCCGGTCATTTCGATCGACTGTTCGTCAAGAACGACAAGCCGGTTCGCCCACCAGACGCACCATAACGCGAACAGCGCGACCGAAAGATCTATCCACGCCAAATCGCGATGAGACAGCGGCCGGGCGAAAACACGCATCAGTTGCAAACACGTCGCTATGCTGAATAAGACGACCAGGAAGAAAGCGAGCCCTTCAAAAAAACGGCACGTGGACTGGTTGATTCGGTAGGTTCTTGGATATCCCCATTCAGATTTGCTTTCCTCGACTTTCATCATCACGGATTTCTGGCATGGCTTAAGAATTTAGCCCATGTACATGCCGCCGTTGACGTCGAGGACTTGGCCGGTGATGTAGGCGGCTTCGTCGCTGGCGAGGAAGACGACGGCGGCGGCGACGTCGCGGTCGAGACCGAAACGGCCCAGCGGGATCATGGATTTCATTTTGTCTTTGATTTCCTGGGACAGCGGATCGGTCATGGGCGATTCGACGAAGCCGGGCGCGACGGCGTTGACGGTGATGCTGCGCGAAGCGACTTCGACGGCGATGGCGCGGGTGAGACCGATGAGGCCGGCTTTGGAGGCGACGTAGTTCGCCTGACCGGCGTTGCCGGTCTGGGCGACCACCGAGCTGATATTGATGATGCGGCCGGAGCGCTGCTTGAGCATCGCGCCCAGGGCTTGCTGAATGCAGAGATGCGCGCCGGTGAGGTTGGTGCGAATCACTGCGTCCCAATCCTCGATTTTCATGCGCAACGCGAGCGTGTCACGGGTAATGGCGGCGTTGTTGACCAGGATATCGAGCTTGCCGAATTTCGCGAGGGCCTGCTGGAACCCGGTTTTGATTTGCGCCGCGTCGGCGACGTCCATGGGGACGGCGAGGGCTTGGCCGCCAGCGGCTTCGATTTCGGCAACGAGCGTGGCCAGCTTTTCGGTATTGCGGGCAGCGACGGCGACTTTGGCGCCGGAAGCGGCGACGGCGAGGGCGGTGGCGCGGCCGATTCCCTGCGACGCGCCGGTGACGATTGCGACTTTGTCTTTCAGTGAAAACATAAGATCAAATTTTCCTTGTTAGGTCCGCACTAGGCTTCGCGGGTTTCGGTGCGGGCCTGGGCGATTTTCTCCAGAGTGTTTTTGAGGCTGGCGGAATCTTCGACGTTGAAGACGCGGACGCCGCGATCGATCTGGCGGAGCAGTCCGGTCAGGACTTTGCCGGGGCCGACTTCGACGAAGACGTTTACGCCGGCTTCGATCATTTCGTGAATGGAATCGAGCCAGCGGACCGGCGAAGTGACCTGGCGGATCAGCGCGTCGCGGGCT
>Ga0302306_10000220_pt1 | contig 42351 bp, 23 predicted proteins | sample III_Palsa_E3_1_FD_198761 | JGI IMG/M metagenome (GOLD analysis project Ga0302306, IMG submission 198761) | Peat permafrost microbial communities from Stordalen Mire near Abisko, Sweden - III_Palsa_E3_1 | ecosystem: Environmental > Terrestrial > Soil > Palsa > Peat permafrost | place: Sweden...
CCTAAGGTTGTTTCTAAAATAATATCTTTGGAAAAAAATCCCGTTAGAAAAGGAAACCCCGTAATTGCTAAACTCGCTATTAAAAATGTAGAATAAGATAAAGGCAACAATTTCAATAATCCACCCATACGACGAATATCTTGTTCATTACTCAACGAATGGATAATAGCACCTGCACATAAAAACAGTAAAGCTTTAAAAATAGCATGATTTACTAAATGAAATAGACTTACACTATAGTTTGAAAGCCCACAAATAAAAACCATATACCCCAATTGACTACAAGTCGAATACGCAATAATTTTTTTTATATCTGATAATAAAAGACCTGAGCTTGCAGCAAAGAGTGACGTTAAAGCTCCACTGAAACCAATAAAAAGAAGCGTTTTAGGGCTTAATTCTAGAAGCCAAGAACTTTTTATTAATAAGAATACTCCAGCCGTAACCATTGTCGCAGCATGAATTAACGCAGAAACAGGAGTAGGCCCTTCCATCGCATCAGGTAATCATGTGTGCAGTAAAATTTGAGCTGATTTACCAACAGCACCACCGTATAAACAAATAGCAATTACAGTTAAAGCATGAAAATAAAAAATGTCATTAAACAAAAAAATATTGACCTGTTTAAAAAAGCTTAAAATTGCAAAGTTTGTTGAAAAGTCTAACGATAATGTATAATAAAAAATAAGAACAATGCCAAATGTCAAAATAAAATCGCTTATACGATTAACAATTATTGCTTTTAATGATGATTTATTAGCTTGTATTCTTGTAAATCAAAAGCTAATAAGTAAAAAAGAACAAAGCCCTACTCCCTCTCAGCCGAGAAATAGTATAATAAAATTATCACCAGTTACTAAAATATTCATAAAAAATGTAAACAATGAAATATACGACATAAAACGAATAAAATGCGGATCTTGTGCCATATAACTAATTGAAAAGATATGTACCAATAGAGAAATAAAATTAACAACAAGTAACATTGCTAATGTTAAATCATCAAGCGCAAAAGTTCATGTTACTGTTAAAAACCCTGAACTAATTCAGTTTCCTAGATTTATTGTTGAAGTTGTAGATAATTCAAAAAAAAAATGAATAAAAATAATAAAAATGTTTAATAATAAACAAAAAATTGAATAAAGTTTAACACCATTTTTACCAATTAAATTTCCAAAAAGACCAGAAAACATTGCAGAAAATAATAAATTAATTGTTAATAAAATAAACATAAAACTTTTAATATACAATTATTTTTTAAAAGAAAAAGACAATTTTGTATTGTCATAAATAAACACACAATAGTGTTTAGTTGTTGAAGCTAATACTTCTTATCCAAACGACCAATAATTGAATCCATATTTTGGGAATTAAATTCTCCTTCAGCAGTAAAAGCTGATACTATTGCCACTACCCCACGACCACCTTTTCTCAATATTTGCAAAATAAGTTGTCGATTAGTTAATTCATGACTAATCAACGATAGTTTTCGAAGTTCACAAATAAACAGTAAAACATGTAAAAAACTAACAATAATCAGTGGTATTAAAAAAAACGTAAAACCAAAACCAAAATGAAGTAAAATTAGAATATACATTGTTCTTGATAAAAAGTCAGCATAACAATACAAGGGCCATTGTTTTATTAAAAAGGAATCAACACGGGTATTAGTATCATCAATAGTAGAACCACTTATTTTAAAACAAGTAAAAGCTATAAAAAGAAAGAAAAAAAAATTGGATATTGTAAAACGCATAACCATTTCAATAATTGTTACGTCTAAAAAAAAAAATTGTAAAAAAATTGAAAAACATAAAGAAATCAAAAAATATATATATTTTTTCTTTAAAGATAAACTTTTAAACATATTTAAAAATGTAAAACTAGTTTTAAATAGTTTATAAAAAAATAAAAAAAAAGACACAATTTTACCATTATATTGTTTTTGTAAATATGTCAGTTTTGTATTACTATTTGATACTGTTGGTTCTGAATGTCAAAACGCATGTCATACTAAAAAATAAAATCATAATAAACTTATGAATGAAATCATCGATCCTGTACTTGCAATTCAATTCCAACCAGCATAAACTTCTGGGTAATCAGAATATCGTCGCGGCATTGCAGATCATCCTAAAAAATGCATTGGGAAAAAAGTGACGTTTACACCAATGAAAAAAGTTCAAAAATGAATTTGACCATATAACTCGCTAAACTGAATTCCAAAAATTTGTGGAAATCAATGGTAAAATCCTGCAAAAATTCCAAAAACCGCCCCCATTGATAACACATAATGAAAATGTGCTACTACGAAATAAGTATCATGTAATGAAATATCTAAGCAAGCTTGTGCAAGAATAATTCCACTTAAACCTCCAACGGTAAATAAAAAAATAAAACCATACGTAAATAACATTTTTGTATTTCATGGCATATTACCACCATAAATAGTTGCAATTCAACTAAAAACTTTTACCCCTGTCGGAATAGCAATTAACATCGTTGCAGCTGTAAAATAAGCACGTGTATCAATATCTAATCCTACAGTATACATATGATGAGCCCAAACGACAAAACCAAGAATACCTATAGAAATCATTGCATAAACCATACCTAAATAACCAAAAATTGGTTTCTTAGCGCTATCCGAAATAATTTCACTAATTATTCCGAAAGCTGGTAAAATTAAAGTATAAACTTCAGGATGTCCAAAAAATCAAAACAAATGTTGGAAAAGTACAGGATCTCCTCCTCCAATAGGTGAAAAAAAAGATGTATTAAAGTTTCGGTCTGTTAACAACATAGTTAAAGCTCCTGCTAAAACAGGAAGTGATAATAATAACAAAATTGCAGTAACAAAAACAGATCAAACAAACAAGGGCATAGTAAACATTGGCATTCCACGAGCACGCATATTTATAATCGTTACTAAAAAATTTATTGCACCCATTAGTGATGAAGCTCCTGCAATATGTAAACTAAAAATTCCAAGATCTACAGAAGACCCAGAATGTGCAATAATACCTGAAAGCGGAGGATATAATGTTCAACCTGTACCTGCTCCTGTTTCTGCAATCATTGATAATGTTAATAAAACAAGTGAAGGTATTAGTAATCAAAAGCTTATGTTATTTAATCGTGGAAATGCCATATCTGGTGCACCAATTAGAATTGGAACAAGCCAATTTCCAAAGCCACCAATTAGAATAGGCATTACCATGAAAAAGATCATTAATAGAGCATGTGCGGTTACAACAACATTATAAAGTTGATGATTACCTTGAAAAAATCTATTACCAGGAGCGTATAATTCTAAACGTATTAGAACTGATAATAAAGTGCCTAAAAAGCCACTAAAAGCACCAAAAATAAAATACAAAGTTCCGATATCTTTATGATTTGTACTATATAATCAACGTCAAACAAATTTTTCAAATTTTTCCATTTTTTATTTTTTCTGAGTATTCTTAAATACAAGCTAAAATGATGTAAATTCAAGAAAAAAAATATCTTTGTAGATCTACAGTTTCAACACAAATAGGCATAAAACTATGATTAATTCCACAAAGTTCACTACATTGTCCATAGAAAATTGAATGACGATTAACGGTTAAAAAAACTTGATTTAAACGTCCAGGTACAGCATCCATTTTAACGCCAAGTGAAGGAATTGTTCAACTGTGGATTACGTCAGCAGAACTTATTAACAAGCGAAGCGGTGAATCTGTTGGCAAAACTGCGGTAAAGTCAACAGTTAATAATCGAAGATCACCAACCAATAAATCCTCTTCTTTTACCATGTAACTATCGTGCATATAATGTGACAAATGTCCAATTCGTCTAGCGTATTTAAAAAAATCTCCGTATTCATAAGTTCAATATCATTGATGTGCAATTATTTTTAGCGTTAATTCTGGAGTATTACTTTCATCCATTTCATAAATTAAGCTAAAGGAAGGGATTGCAATTAAAATTAAAATTATAGTTGGAATTAAAATTCAAATAATTTCAATTAAAGTATTATGTGTTAAGAAAGGAAGTCTTTTGTATTCTTTATATTTTTTATACTGTAGATTTGAATCATTGAATTTATATATTGTGTAATTTTGACTAAAATGTACAATAATCTGTATTAACATATAAAGAACAAAAAAAATAATTAAAATTAAAAAAAACATAATGTCATGATGTAAATCAATAATGTGTTCCATTATTACTGTTGCAGGATCCTGAAAAAATAATTGTCATGCTACTGGAAAATCAAAAATATTTATTATTAGTAACATATTTAAAAGAATTAATGCTTTTTTCTTAAGGTATATTTTTAGTTTTTCTTACGTATAATAAAAAAAGTGATAATCAGTCTTAAAAAGAAAAATAGCTTATAAATTTAAAAGAAAGGAGAAAGGAGGGTAAAACCTTAATGAAAAACAAAATATTCCTTAAACAGTAAATAATAATGATTAAAAAAAAACTAAAATGGAAGAATCCAAAAAAAAATTTGTAATTAAACTAAAGTGAAATATATATATATTCAACCTAATTATTTTATATTTACTTATTTTCTTAAATAAAACATGACCCAAAACAAACACCCCCCATTTTTCCTTTCGTTCTAGAAAAAGCATTTTGGTTAAAAAACTAAAATCAATTAAAAAACCAAGTTTATTAATAAATTTTTATATTTACTTAGGAATTTAAAAATTTTTTAAATAAATAAAAAATAGTTTTATCAAAAGAGATAAATTTTTATGTTTATAATGGTTTTTATTTTTTTCCTTTTAGTTATTCTTGTGACTATTTTTTGGAGGTGTTTGTTTTGTTATTTAGCTCTGGATATTTTAATAAAAAATAGTTATATATAAAAGTTGTTTGGTATATTTGGATTTAAGGTATTTTGCCTATGGTCTCGATAGTATTATTTCAATAAAGTGTTGGGTTATTATTTATTATATATATAACATAGCAAGATGTCAAATTTAAGACAGTATAAAGTCTTAAATTTGAGTTCGAAATAAGTTTTTAGTTTACTGAGGAGAATAATAATTGGTTTCTTACTATGTAATATCTAGGAAACTATCACTTTGTTGTTTTGTTAAAATTTATACAAAATTATTAATATTTTTCCTTTTAAAAATTTTTTTATTAAAACATAAAATTAATTCTAATTTTATGTAGAAAATTTTTTCTTATATTCGTTAAAAAATATATAATCTTCTTGTTTTTTAGTTTACAAAGTGGTGAAAAATCTTTTTACTTTTTGATTTTATGGTTCAGATTAAAAATAGATATTTTTATATTTTTTGAATAACTATTACTATTCATATGGGAATTAGCCTTTTAGCCATTGGCTCTGCAGAATACTTTGAAATTACCGTTTTTCAAAAAACAAATTTTAAAACTATACCTTTTTATGAAAAATGGATTCTATGTTATTAGCTTTATAATACAGTCATTTTTTATTTGCTTTTTTTTGATATTTGAAATTCTTTTTTGGAAAAACATCTTTGTTTTTCTTGTTTATGTTCTATTTTATTTATTTTTATGTTTGAAATACGGTTTGCATTAGAGTTAAACTGTAAAGTTTTATTTAACCATTTTATTGGTCTTGCGCAAAATAAAATTTATTTAAAAATTAATAATCTTTTATTTGATGGAAAGTGATTTATAATTACAGAAAAATTAAGTGATAAAGAAATACAAGTGCAAAAATAGCGTTTTTTGCGGAGTAAACAAAAAAAAAATTGTAAAAATAGAATTTTTTGTAAAAAAACAAAAAAATGTGCTTTTGGAGTAAGTTTAAAAAAAAAGAAAATCCTTCTGCAACAAAATAATGAAAAATGCGGTTTATACGTAATTTGAAGACGAAAATACTGTTTCTTAAAAAGTAAAACCAATAAATAATATTAGTTTTTTAATAATTATATTTATACTTATTTTAAATCAAATATTCCTTATGTTTAAAGTAAAATAAAAGATGTTTTATATTGATTAGTTTATACTACAATTTACCTAATTGTGGTATAAACTATATGTACCATTATTGGTATAATTTATATTTTTGATTTAAAGAATAATATCCAACAAAATTATGCGTATAAAACATAAAGTCAACAAACTACGGTATAAAAAGCAAGTACATGAATTCATGGAACAATAATAAAACATCGTGAAAGGAATACTGATCGTCATACAAAAATTTTATAAAAATAAATTAATGAAACAGCTCAAATACACTAATAAGGAAATGTTACATTTTTTATGGATACAAATAAAACTAACAGTAGTTTAAATATTCGACAACAGTTAATTTATAATATATTTTATAAAAAATAGATTAAGGTAAAATAAAAACAGCATTACTTGCGAATTTTGTTCAAAGTTTTGATACTACGGTTTTAGGACAAATTTATAAATTGTTATATCAAAAATAGTAAAGTAATTTGGAAAAATACCAGTTTGTTTTTCTAATACATGATTGTCTTTTGGTATTAATGAAATATTTTCATGAAATAAATGAAATAATTGTGCAAGCAAATGCTTTTGTTTTTGAAAAAGATATTTTGTTGAAAATAATTGAATATATTTTTACAGACATTTTAAAACGTTTAGAACTCCAAAAACTGGATAAAAATGGGGTTGATGTTGAATATGAAAAAATAAATAAAAAATGTAAAGTAGAAATATATAATTAAAAACATAAATTGACGAAAAACAAATAATATAATAACGTATCGTAAAATCATTTATGCATTTTTGTTAGAAATACGAGATATGTGAATAAGCAAGATTAAAAATAATATCTTATAAATTTATAAGTTTTTATTAAATTTTATGTATTTAAACGTTTTTGTACGTCTCTGATAGTATAAATTTAGTGTATTGCTTTGTTAAGTATATAGATAATCTAATAAAATATTGTAAGATTTAGGCATTTTTAATATGATTTTTAAATAGGTTTTTATTTTTACTAAATAAAGTGTGGTGTTTATATTTTTGAAAATTTTAATTTTCTTCTGGCAATATAAAAAACAATTAAGGTTTTTCTATTTTACATTGTTTTTTTATTTTTTTATTATTTGCTTTTTCTAAAGAGAAAAAAAATTATGGTGTGGTTGAGAAAAATTTACACACTTTGTGATCTTCCTTGCTTTTCCTCGCAAATTTTAAAAATTTTAACACAATTATTAATTTCGTTATTTATAATTAGATAAAGCAGAAAATAAAAGTATGTATTTTTTGGTCGTGTAGCTCAGTGAGTAGAGCATTGCTCTGAAAAAGCAAGGGTCCCTAGTGCAAATCTAGGTGCGACCAGAAAATATTAAATTTTTTATTATGTTTTATAAAAATTAAAAAAAATAGTATAATATAATACTTTATTTACTTATTTTTTAAATATAAAATAGCTCATGTGGCGGAATCGGTATACGCGGCGGACTTAAAATCCGTTTTCTGTCGGTTCAAGTCCGACTGTGAGCAATAAAAATATTTTGTTCATAAAATATAAAATTTTAATTATGTTCTGATTTACAGTAATGTAGGTGGTGTAATTTATAGCATAATAGTTGATCTAACTACTATACTTAAATTATAATATTTTTTGTCTATGTGGTGGAAAAGTAAACACAATAGTCTCAAAAACTATCAGCTATCGGTGCAAGTCCGGTCATAGACAGTATAAGTACGGATTGTTTTTTTTAAATTATGTGTTGTCATTTTATCTCCTTGTTTAATAGGCAGTGTAATTCAGTTGGTAGAATGGACCGCTCATAACGGTTATGTCGTTGGTTCAAATCCAACCATTGCCAAAAATAAAAAAGGGGAGTGTAGTTTAACTGGTAAAATATGTGCCTTGCAAGCATGAGATTGGGGTTCAAGTCCCCCCACTTCCATATAAAGCAAAATTCTTTTTATAAAAATAGATTAATTTATTACTATTTTTAAGTTTATTTTTTATTTTAGTTATTAAATGGAGAAGTGGCTGAGTGGTTTAAGGCATTCCTTTGCTAAAGGAACAATTCGTTTATACGAATTCGGGGGTTCAAATCCCTCCTTCTTCGTAATATATTTTTAAATATTTGTGTAAAACAATAAAAAAATAAATATTTTAATGAATACACTATTATTGTAGATATCTAAAATTATTTTTATATTGGTTTATAATAAATATAAAATTTTATTAATGATTTTAAGGGAGTATGTCCGAGTGGTTTATGGTGCTAGTCTTGAAAACTAGTGTTTCTTTTGAAACCGTGGGTTCAAATCCCTCTGCTCTCGAGAAAATAAAAATTACTTTCATAAATTATTAAAATATTATTATTATGGCCGCGTAGCTCAATGGTAGAGCGGTCGCCTTTTAAGCAGCAGGTTGAGGGTTCGAATCCCTCCGTGGTCAAAATATGCATGGGTGGTTAGCTTAACTGGTAAAGCGTTCGGCTGTTAACCGAAAGAGTATAGGTTCAAGTCCTATACCATCCGATTAATAATGTCCTATGTAAAACATTTTTTCTGTTTTATATAGAATTCTAAGGAGGTGTGGCGAAGTTGGTAACGCATTTGACTGTAAATCAACTATACGCAGGTTCAAGTCCTGCCGCCTCCAAAAAAAATAAAAGTTATATTTTTAAAAATAAGGAGGCGTTATTTAATTGGTAGAATGCTGGCTTGTCAAGCCTGTTGTGTGGGTTCAAGTCCCATCGTCTCCTTTTTTTCGGTCATAAAAACCAATACCATATATTTTGAAAATTCTATTATATTAATCAACATTGTTTGCTTTTTTAAAAAAGTGTTTCTTAATATAAAATCTTTTTTTTAAAGAATAACAGTATTTTTTTGCGTAGCATTTAAAAAGGCCTTGTAACTCAGTTGGTAGAGTGTACGCTTGATAAGCGTGAAGTCAGTAGTTCAAACCTACTTAAGGCCAGTGAAATTAGTTTTTAGTAAACACTTAATTTTGTAATAGTTTATTATTTATGAAATTTCTAAATATTTTATAGCTTTTTGAGACGTAGCCAAGCTGGTAAGGCATTGGACTTTGAATCCAACATGCGGAGGTTCAAATCCTCCCGTCTCAAAAAATTTAATAAACAATAATATAATTAAAACAGCATTGAAATATAAAAGTACTAGTTTTTTTATAATGTCTCCTTCGTCTAATGGTAGGACAGTGCCCTTTCAAGGCATTAATGAAGGTTCAAATCCTTCAGGAGACAAAATATTATTAAAATTTATGAAAAAACATATGTCCCCATAGTGGAATTGGTAAACACGTTCGTCTTAGAAACGAAAGTTTGAGGGTTCGAGTCCCTCTGGGGACACTTAGTTTTATACTTAAAAAAAATTTGATCGGATACGTAGCTCAATTGGTAGAGCAGTGGTCTTGTAAACCGAAGGTTCTGAGTTCAAATCCCAGCGTATCCATTATTCTATAGTTTATTAAAAATCTTTATTTTTTATATAATTAAAATTTTAAGCAGGGTGTAGCTCAGCGGTAGAGTGTTGGTCTTGGGAACCAAAGGTCAAGGGTTCGAATCCCTTCACCCTGATTATATTCTTTTTTATCCGTGGGCATAACTTAATGGTAAAGTATTGGTTTGTGAAGCCAAGAATGTACGTTCAATTCGTACTGTCTACAAATTTTTTAAAATTTATAGTTAGTTTTTCGCTTTTTTGTATTATTTTACCGAAAATTTTGGCGGGATAGTGTAATGGTAGCACAAATGGTTCATACCCCTTTAGTGAAGGTTCAAATCCCTCTCCCGTCAAGTAAAAAATAAAAAGATGTATATATATATATAAGAAATAAAGTACAATGTAATGGGTAGTACTTTGAATTAAAATTTTTTTCATAAGAAATAGGCTTTAAAAATATTTGTTTAAATTAAATAATTGTATATGTTTTTTTAAGAAGTAATTAGTATTAAAATCTAGGAATAAATATAACTATATTTTGTATTTTTTGTATTTTACTTAAACTTTGTTATTTTTATTATTTTGTTTTTTATAGAAATCGAAATACAATTATTATTTAATTTGTTATAAAAACGGTGAGGATAAAAAAAATTGTTGAGGGTAGGGTAGTGTCAATGGTAGCACGGAGGGTTCATACCCCTTTAGTATTGGTTCGAATCCTTTCCCTGCCCTAAAAGTTGTAATTTTTCGCTATGATAATTTTTTTTTGGGGGGAATAATTTAATGGTAAAATTTTAGTCTTCAAAACTGATGTTGTAGGTTCAAGTCCTACTTCCCCCCTTTTTTTTATTTAAAAACTAGAATATTAAACAAAGGCCTTGGATAAACATAAATATTATATTAATGTAATATTCAAAAAGAATATAGTTTATAATTTTGTTTTAGGAATTGTATAGTAATTTATAAATATAGTAAAAATTTTTTTTATGCGAAATTTAAAACGAAACTTTTTTGTAAAAACTAAAACAAACTTAATTTTACGAAATTCCTTAAAATTTAATAGAAAAAAAATAGAAAATCCATTAACTAAAATAATCAAAAATCACATAATCTTTTATCCGACTCCAAAAAATATTAATTATGGTTGAAGTTTTGGATCATTAGCCGGTTTGTTTTTCGCCCTACAAATAATAACAGGAATCTTTCTAGCAATGCATTATATTCCAAATGTAGACCTTGCATTTTGAAGTGTAGAACATATAATGCGTGATGTTAATTACGGATGATTACTCCGTTATATGCATGCAAATGGTGCCTCAATGGTATTTATTACTATGTATGTACATATTGGTAAAGCGTTATATTTTCGTTCATATACACCAGGTTATACGCGAGCTTTTCTTTTTTTTGCAGGAATTTTGATTTTTTTATTAATGATGGGAACTGCTTTTATTGGTTATGTACTTCCTTGAGGACAAATGTCATTATGGGGTGCTACAGTAATTACTAATCTAATAACTGCTATTCCTTTTATAGGAGAAAATATTGCATATTGGATTTGAGGGGGTTTTAGTGTTGGAAATCCAACATTAAATCGTTTTTTTAGTTTTCACTATTTACTACCATTTATTGTTGTTGGTATTGTTTTTTTACATTTAACATTATTGCATTTAAAAGGTTCAACAAACCCAATGGGAAGTACGAGTACTATTGGTAAAATATATTTTCATCCATATTTTACTATTAAAGATGGATTTAGTTTTTTTGTTGCATTATTATTTTTTAGTATTTTAATTTTTTTTTACCCAAATTTACTTGGGCATCCTGATAATTATATAATGGCTAATGCATTGGTTACACCACCGCATATTGTTCCAGAATGGTATTTTTTACCTTTTTACGCTATTTTACGAGCAATCCCAAATAAAATTGGGGGTGTTATTGCAATGCTAGCTGCAATTTTGGTTTTTTTTACAATACCTTTTAATGATAATGCAGCAATTAAAAGCCCACGCTTTGAGCTTTTACGAAATATAATGTTTACTGCATTTGTTGTTAATTTTCTTTTATTAGGGCATTTAGGAGGGTGTGCTGCTGAACAACCTTATATAATGTTGTCACAGTTTTGTAGTGTTTTCCATTTTTTTTATGTTTGTTTTGGCATTAGAATGTTTAATAATTTACCCATTCAACAAAATTAATTTACTGTTATTTTCTCGATAAAAAATATCTTAAAATATATACTAAATATTTTTAGTAAAAAAAATAAGAAAGCAACTTTTATTCTACTAAGGACATTTATTGTTTTTAATAAAAATTAAAATATTTTAAATTATAAAAATTTTAGAATTTAAACTTTTTTAAACTAAAAATAGAAATTAATATAATAAACAAAACTTACAAAAATAAAACATTTAAATACGTAGGAAAAAATAGAATTATAATAAATTCGTTAGTGGATCGGCGAGCGGTTGCGAAATTTTGTTGTTATTTTATAGACTATATTTAAATCTAATTTTGAAAAATTATTTTTATTATTATAGTAAATTCTTAAGGCTAAAATTAAAATTTTTTATTAAACAAAAAATTAAATACTGTAATAATTATTTTTGAAAGTACTATACTAATAGTTGGAAAAATGTAAAACCATATATGTAAAAAAATATATTAAAAATCTGATAGTGAACAAAAGTACAGTGAAGGAATAATGAAAGAGAACTTTAATATGAATGAAATTAGACCTTAAAATAGTAGAATAAAAAAACATTTGATTAAATAATAAATTTTACCATAGTACCTTTTGTATAATGGAATAACAAGTTAATTTTTTTAGCAAGCTTAAAATATTAATAAAAGGCGTAGTAAAAGCATAAATCTAATAAAAATTTTTAAAAGTTAATAAAATTAGACCCGAAACTATGTGAGCTAATCAAGAATAGGTATGATGTTTTCGGATGACCGAACTAGTGTCTGTTGCAATAGGCTTGGATAATTTTTGATTAGGGGTGAAAGGCTTATCAAACATAGTTATAGCTGGTTTTCCATGAAATCTATTTAAGTAGAGTATTAGAAAAAAACGAAGTAGACGTAGAGTAACTTTTTTGAATAAGAGGATTAAACCACTGGCTCAAACTGATAAAACTACTAACCCTGTTTCGTTTTAAATTAATTAAGCAGTTTTAGTGTGCTAAGGTACTAAAACGAGAGGGAAACAACCCAGACTAAAATTTAAGGTCTTTAAAATATAATAAGTGAATAAAGAGGGTAATTTGGCAGAGATAACTACGGACTGAGCTTGGAAGCAGCTATTTTAAAGAGAAAGCGTTAAAGCTCAGTAAATTATAGCTATTTTACACTTAAAATGTTAAGAGACTACTTTTATAATACCGAAAATTTTTTGAAGAATTAAAAAATTATTTTTTAATTGGTAATGGAATATTTTATAATTAAAAAACTCCTATAATTAAAATATTACTGGACAAATAAATTAAAAGCACAAATGTTATTATGAGTAGCGTAAATATTTAAAAAAATAGATCTTATTGTTCGAGATATAAAAACACGGTCATTAAATTATATTATGAAAATAATAAATGATGTGATATTGTTTTATTGTAAAAAAGTAAATGTCTATATAATATTAAACTCAAAAATTCCGTATAATCGTTGTTTTAATATATATATTACTTTAACAAAAACATTTAAATAAAAAACCGTATCTAAACCGACAAAAAAGGTGAACTAGTAGAAAATACTAAGATTTTAAGGTAATAATGTTTAAGGAACTATGCAATTTTACTCTGTAACTTAGGGAGAAGGAGAGCCCGTGAGGTTAAAAAATAATCTTGTTGGTTGCAATTAAAAGGAAGGAGCGCCTGTTTAACAAAAACACCTAACTATGCAAATTTGTAAAATGACGTACCTGGTTTGAAGCCTGTCCAATCACCTGTAACCTAATATCTGATGTTTACGCATTAGGTGTAAAGTCTGGGAAATGACGGTTGTAACTCTGACGATCTTAAGGTAGCGTAGTACCTTGGCAAATAAGTATTGTCCCGCATGAATGGCGTAACGACTCTTTCAGTGTCTCACACATTATCTTAGCGAAATTGAATTCTCCGTGAAGATGCGGAGTACGATATAGCTAGACGAAAAGACCCTCGCACCTTTACTATAGTGTTATATTGTTTAATTTTAAGATTTGTGTAGGTAAATGGAATTTTTTTAAAATAGTTTAGGCTGTATTTGCAAAAACAATTGAAAGAACCGTTAAAATTTTAAAACAACTAATTTTTTTATCTTAGGATAATGTCGAAAGTATAACAGGGGTAGTTTAACTGGGGCGGTTGCTTTCTAAAAAATACCGAAAGTGCGCTAAGTGAGATTTATAAAAATTAATCTTTTTTATTAGTGGGAATACCATATCTCTCATTAACTGCATAACATACAAGTTTGGCAGGGATGATTAATATTGTCGGTTGTAATGACCCATTGTTTCTGTATGGAAGGATCAATGCTCAACGAATAATTTAGGTACGCAAGGGATAACAGGCTTACCATTCTTGAGCGCTCATAGCGATGGAATGAATTGGCACCTCGATGTCGGCTTATCACATCCTAGAACTGAAAGCGGCTCTAAGGGTTTGGCTGTTCGCCAACGTTAAAGTGGTACATGAGCTGGGTTCAGACCGTTGTAAAACAGGTCGGTCCCTATCTACTATATTAATAGTAAATTTAAACAGGTTTTCGCGTTGTAGTATGAGAAGAACTGATAAGATAAATTTCAAATGTAACAGTTGTTTATTTTTTTAAAGAACTATAAGCAGCGCTGTGTAGTTGTTATTTATACTCAATAAATACTGAAGGATTATAAAGTATGAAATTATACCTGATTTATATTGAAATTTTAAAACAAAACAAAATAAGTTTTTCAATAGTTTATACATTATTTATAGCAATGGAAATTTTTGTGTAATAAAACTAATCGTTTAATTAGCTATATAAATAAATAATAAAAAAAATTTAGAATTAATTTATTAAAACAAAAAATACTTATTTTTTTTGTTTTTTGTATATTTTAAAAGTTAATTTTTTATAAAATTAGAAAAAACATTTTGAGTTTGATTCTGGCTCTGAAAAAACGTGGAGATTTGACTTTACATAGGCTAGTTGCATGAGATGATAAAAGGAATAATAACCCTGGTAAAATAACAGGTAAATATTTTGTAAATAGCGACCGGGTGCGTAATATAGTTGAAAGATACCTTAAAGACCGGAATATTATCCTCGAAAGGGGACGGGAATACCGGATAATCAAAGATTAATCACTTTAAGATTTGCAATTAAATTATTAAGTTCTTAGTAAGGTAATGGCTTACTTAGCTAATGATTTTTAGTTGGTATAGGCGTACGTTCAACCACATTGAAACTGAAAGAAGGTTCAAACCTCAATTTGAGAGCTGCCATGGGGAATATTAGGCAATGTGCTTACGCGTGACCTAATTATAATCTGGGAGTGAGAAACGGGAGGCGTCAACGCTGTAAAACTCTTTTGTCAAAGAAGATAATGACTGTATTTGAAGAATTGAGCACTGGCTAATTCTGTGCCAGCAGCCGCGGTAACACAGGTAGTGCGAACGTTTTTCATCGCTATTGGGTGTAAAGGATACGTAGACTGATTTGGATTGGATTTCTATGTTTTATAACTAGGAAAATTTCCTAATTATAAGATTCGTAAAATTCTAGAGAAAAGCCTTTAGACTGACGAGAATTACCCAAAATCTAGAGTTTGAAAAAAGTTGAGAGAATTTCTTGTGTAAGGGTAAAATCTCTACATATTGGAAGGACTGCCGAAACAGTTGCGAAAGCACTCTTCTATTGCGAACTGACGTTGAGGTATGAAAGGATAGGTATCAAACAGGATTAGAGACCCTGGTAGTCTATCCTGTAAACGCTGAGAATTAGGAATATAATTTGAAATTATGTTCGGACAGCTAACGCGTTAAATTCTCCACCTGGGAAGTACGACCGCAAGGTTAAAACTCAAAGAAATTGACGGCACCTTTTCACAAGCAGTGGAGCATGTAGTTTAACCTGATAATCCGCGAAAAATCTTACCAACGTTTAATCCAGACAATAGTGAAAAAGTACTTTATATAATAAATAAGGTATTGTAAATTAATATACACTAGTAATGACAGGTATTGCATGGTTGTCTTAAGTCCGTGCCGAGAGGCGTATGGTTCGTTCACACTAACGGGCAAAACCCCTATTTGTCTTTTAAATTTAAATAGCAAAAACTGATCTTACGACATCGAAAATTTTTTGATAAAGTGCTGTGAAGGTGGGGATGCTGACAAATCCGTATGGTCCTTATATACGTTGGGCTACATATGTGCTACAATGGATATTAACAATTAGAAGCGAGGGAAATCCCGAAGCAAATCTCTAAACATATCCGGTGAAGTTCAGATTATTTTCTGTAATTCGAAAATATTAAGGAGGAATTGCTAGTAATCGCATATCAATAGCGGTGCGGTGAATATGTTCTGAAGTTGCGTACAAACCGCCCGTCACGCACTGGGAGTTGGTTCACGTAAAGGGTATGGTAGCCGATTTGTTAATAGATTATTTTCAAGCGGTAATGCCTGCGCGTAGGGTCGGGCGACTGGTGCGAAGTCGTAACAAGGCGAGAGTACGGGAACGTGTTCTTGGAATAACAAAAATAAAAACTTTAAAATTTAATATTAAGAATATTTTATTTGTAGAAAAATTATGTGTAAAATAAAACTTTTAAATTTCTATTCGATGTTATTACAATCATCAAAATTAATCGCAGCTGGTATTGCGACAGTTTCGCTTGCAGGTTCTGGTGTTGGAATTGGTATTGTTTTTGCGTCATTAATTATTGCTATTTCACGAAATCCTTATTTAACTAAACAATTATTTATTTATACAATTCTTGGTTTTGCATTAACTGAAGCAATTGCGCTTTTTGGATTAATGATGGCATTTTTAATTTTATTTGGATTTTAAAATTGTTAAAAAAAAATTTAATCATGAAAAATAATTTTATATTAAAATAGATTTAGTTTTTAATTTTACTAAAAAGTGTTTTAAAAAGCTTAAAATGAAACCAAAAAAATAAAGCTAGTAATGGCCTAAAAAGAGAAAGAATAGTTTTTATCTATATTTTTATGTCGGTTCCTATATAAAAATTGCAGGAAAACTGTATTTAAAAAAAAAATTTTTTTATTCAACTAACAACATATTTTACTAAATATTGCTTTTTAACATAAAAACTATACCAATTAGTGTGTAGCTGCTGACACACTGATTCCGAAAGAACCGATTTGGGCTTTTGAAGGCGCAAAGGTTTGGAAAACATTAAAGCGTACAAAATTTCCCTTTTTTATTTTTCCTAATGAAAAAACAACTTTTTTGGTTCTTGAAATTTTGTTTGGTCGTCCATTTATAACTATGCGTAATCCTAAAAATCCACCTTTTCCTTCAATTGGTTCTTTTCTTAATTGTATAAAAGCTTGTAAAAAAATAAGTTCCATTCCTCTTATAATACGTCAATGTTTCTTGGTGCGTGCTAATTCGATTGCAAGTTGTTTTGATAAAAGCGAAATTTGTGTAAAAGTTTGAACTGCAGGCATAATATTTAAAAAATTATTATAAAATTTTTTATTATTTTTTAAAAAATTTGTCATTATTCGCATTTTTTTATTAATAATTTGTAAAAGATAAAAACTTCGAGGAAAAGAAAATTCTTGTTGAAAAAAGAATTTGATTTGGTTAGGTAAATTTGTAATATTTTTATTAAAAAAATATTTATATTCATATACCATAAATTTATTCAAGAATTGAATATACCAAAAAACAGGAATATCGGTGTTTTGTAAATTACGAAAAATAAAAATATCTTTTTTTGTTTTTGTTATATATATTTTTTTTCTATTTTTTATTGTAAAACTTGTTTTCTTTTCTCTAAAAAATTTAATTTTTAACATTTTTTTTCAGAAAAAGAAATTTTTAATTTTTTTATTTTTGTTTTTTTTTGTTTTTATTTTATATAAAAGTTTTGTTGTTGTTATGGAATAAAATTTTGTTTTTAATTTCGTTGAAAGAAAAAATAAAAAAACTTTATTTAGTTTCGAGTATTTATAATTAATCTTTTTTGTTAATTTTCATCAACGTAGCCTTTTTTTAGATGGAGAAAATATATGTTGTTGTAACGAAGTAATACTTGATTTTAATAACATTTGTGTATCAAATGATCAAAGTGTACTTTCTTTCAGTATTTCATTTGTTTGTTCATTACTAAATGTAGATAAAAAATTAATTTGATTTTCGGGTTCTCGCTTTCTTATAAAATTATTTATTTTTTTAAGGGTTGGTTTTTTTATATTTTTTTTATTTAAAAGACGAAATTGTTTTTTTCAATTTAATAATCAGTTTTTTGTTTGTACAAGTTTATTAAACATTTTATTTACTGCAAATTCGTTTTTTCTTTTTTGTCCATTTAAAAATAATAATGAAAGTTTAAAAAAATTATGGGCTAAAAATTGTTTCTTATAAATAAAAAATGAATACGAAAACCGCGCTATTTTTTTTTCATTACGAAACTGTAAATTTTTAGTTATAAACGTTTGCGGATTACCTGGAAACATTTCAGTTCTTGAAGAAATGTTACAGAAAAATAATAATGTTTTATTCATAAAAATATTTCTATTATTTATAAATTTATAATTTGAAATCCCATCTAAACGAAATGTGTTTTTTCTTCATAAACGCTTTATAAAAAAATTTCGTATTTTCAAATGAGAAGGACGATAACAAGTAAAAAAAATTTCAAAATAATAATAAAAATTTTGTAGTTTGACAAAATTAAAACCAACACGGTGTATTTTTTGCAAAAACATATCATATTTTCAATATCGTGTTAATGTTTGTCGCATTAGTTCAGGGCGTGCTCGTTGTTTCATGCTTTTTTTTAAATTATGTAAAATTTATTAGTCAGCGAAACTGAAAGAAAACCACTCTACCAGTTTCTTCGCCTGTTTCAGTTAAAAATTTACGTTTAATTTCTGTTTTTTCTAAGAAAATAGCATAGCGATATTTAAAGTTTACTAATAGATTATTTACGAATTTTTCACCTGTTTGTGTAACCAAATCTTTTATAATAGGTTTTAAAAACGCAATATCTTTTTTCTTTTTATTGCTTTTTTTACGTAATTGTTGTCAAATTATTTTAAAAATTTTTGAAATATAATTTTTGCGTAACGACTTTTTTTTAATATATAAATTTTCAAGAGCAATCGCTTTTTTAACACTTAATAAGTTTTCTTCTTTTTTAAATCATGTCCAATTTAATGGTTTAGTATTTTTAATATTTGTTTCTTTATCAAAACGATTAATTGTCGTTAATAATAAATTTAATTGTAATTCATATAAAACTTTTGTTGATACTGTAGGTAACCATATTTTGTATTTATTTAAAAATGTTCAGGTTGAACTATAACTTTTTGTTCAAAAAGGTTTTCCAATCATTTGAGTTAGTGAATTTATAATTGTTGTAAAATAAAGATAAAATGCATTATTTTTAGGTTTTTTATAAAATCGAACTAAAAAAATTTTATGAAAAGTTTCATATGTTTTGTTTTCATAAACACTTTCTAAATTTGTATAAATAACATTACGAAAACAATGAAAAATGTTTAAAAAATCATTAATTACAATTCGCGAATGTATATTACGCCGCAATATATAGTTTTGTTGGAAATATCCTCTATTTATTAATAAACGGGAAAGATCAATATCAATAACTAATCCTGTTCTAAAAAGAGCAATATCAATACGTTTTTCAAAAAATGAAAAAAACATTGCAATTTTTGTATCATATTTAGAATTTTTTCGTGCAATTGTTTGACGTATTTTGCGGATAATGCGTTTTTTCGTTTTTGAATAAAAATGTAATAAAATTTTTGTTAGTATTTTTATTTTTATAAACGCAGTATTATTTGCAAAAGAGTTACCGACCAAACCAATTGTTGCTCATTTACCAGCACGTGGATGAAGTGTTTTTAATCGTTTATATATTTTTATATATTTTAGTTTTTTACTTAATAAAATTTTTTTTATACGTATTGGACTAAAATAAAAGCGAACTGCTTTATTTTTTAACAATGAAAATTTTAATCATTTTATTGTATATTTTTCTCAGTGCGAAAATCCTACATTATGGTTTCGTCGTTGCATTATAAAGGAAAAAATCTTAGTTTTTGGTTTTTCTAAAATAACAGTTTTATACGCACGCAAAATACTTCAAAATTTAATAGCTTTTGACTTTAATTTATATTTTTTTAATAATAATTGAGATAAGTTCCTTTTTACAATAAAGTAAAAAGAAAACCCTTGTGTTTGTAAAAAAGATTTATTTATGTTTAGTTTATTTAAAATCATGTTTTTTTTTTTATATTTTCTAAAAAGTTTTTCATAATATTTTTTGTTTTTAGTTTTTCGGCGTACATGTATTTTATTGTTCAAAATATAAAATGTTTTTTCCCAACGCAGTTGTAAATAATTTGGTTTTTTCCGTTTCAAAAATTTTTTTATTTTTAAATTTCTTCATCACTGCAAAATTACTTTACTGTTTTTTAACTTTGATACAATAAATGTTTCATTATTTGAAAACCATTTTCCTGTAAACCGTTTTTGAAAAATTTTGGTTCAACGTGTTTTATAATAAAAAGCATTTTGTTTTGTCAATGTTAAAAATGCAACTGCTTTTTTATCTTTTCGATATAGTGTAGGATATTTATATTCATTCTTAGTCTTTATTAGTTTAAACATATTTAAATTTTTTATTTTTTGTGGATATTTTGATTTTTTTAAAAATGTACTGTTTTGTTTTGCAAAATAATTTTTATTTTTGTAATGTAGTTTTTTTTGTTTATACATATTAAAATATTTTATATTTTTATTCTATTATTATGAATTTCCATAATTATTAAATTTCGAAAAATTATAAATAAAAAATAATTTAATTTTGAATTTACAAAATTTTTATGTATCAAAAAATTTTGTTTTTTGTATAATTGTAAAAAAAAGGATTTTTTTTTTAATAAAGAAAAACAAAATTTTTGAATTTTTTTTTTTAACATAAAAAAAAATAATAATAATATTTTTTTATTTAAAAATCTTTTATTTATAAATTTGTCAAGGAACAAATTAAAATTATTATGTAATATAAGTAATTTTTGCAAAAAATTAAAATTTGAAATTTTTGTAAATTTACATTTATTTTCCATTTTCAACAGATTGTAGTGTAGAACATTATTTAAAAATTTAGTTTGTAAAAAATCAATATTTGAAAATTTTTGAATAAAAACCTGTTCACTTTTACAGTATGTATTTTTTAAAAGACTTAAAACAGTTTTTCATTTTATTAGTGTTTCTTTTTTATTGTTAAATTTAATTTTATTATTATTAAGTATAAATGTTTGTAAAATATTTTTTAAACCAAAAACAATTGTTCAAATAAAATCTGGTTTTTTTATTTTTGTAAATAAAAAATTTGTTTGTTTATTAAAATAATGATATAATAAATTATTTACTTTGCGTTTCAAAAAAGATTCCTTATACATATCATTTTTAAACCCGCTTTTTAAACCAACATGTTTTGTATATCTATTCTGTGTATCCTTTTTAATTTTTATTTCATTTTTGTTTTTCTGTTGTCCTAAGGCTTTTATATTATTACAATAAGAACTAATATTTAAAATAATTAATTTTTGTTTTATTGCTTGTTTTTTATCTAAACGTACAAAAGGAAAATTGTTTCATTCTTTTTTCCAATTAGAAAGTTCATAACGCAATATTTTTACACGCATAATTCCATATTGGATAAATCGCTTAGCAGTTTTTCTTTCTTTCGGCATAAAAGGTGCAATTTTATTTATTTTACGTCCGCGTTCTTGATAAAGATAATTATAATTGTTATAACCCCAAAGTAATTTTTTTCTTTTTTCCATCAAAAAATTGTGCAAAAAAAGTCTTAAAATTTTTCGATTTTTATAAATTTTTTGTTTAATTAGTTTATTTTTATTTAATACCGTTAATTTTATCTTTTTATTAATAAAAAAAGCAATTCGGTTTAAAATAAACAAATTTTTTATTTTTTTATTATTAATTATTTTTTTTTTCAAATAATGGAAAGGAGGGTATATTGCCATGTTTTTAACACGTTGTTTTCATTTTTTTATTTTTTTCATACGCTTTTGGAATTTTATTTTATTTTTAAAAATTAAATTTTGTTGCTTTACGTTTTTATTAACAGTTTTTATTAAGAATAGAAGTTTAAATTCCTTTAAAAATAATTTTTTAATTTTATAAAACTTTTTAAACTTATATCCTCCTATATTAAAAATCCGAAACTGTGCTTTTAAAGATAAAAAATTTAAAAAAAAAAATTTACGTTTTGGTTTTATTGAAACTAAACTATAAAGTTTATTTATACTTTTATTTTTTAATTTTCGAAAAAATTGTCATTTTTTTACCTTTTTAATTATTTGCGTACGCAATTTTGTAAAAATAGAAATACTATGTTTATCATTTTTATTAAAAATACCTAAAATTTTTGATTGAAAAGCAGTAATTTTGTAAAGATTTTTGTAAAATAGACGTTGCATTTGCATTTTACGCAACCAAATATTTTTTTTATTATGTTTTACACCTTTCCTATTTATAGTTAAAAATTGTGATTGTATTTTAATTCAAAATTGCATATTTTTATAATTTTTTTTACTTTTTTGTAATATTACAAATTTTTGGTAATTAAAAACGAAAGTATTAGTTAATAAAATATTACAAAAAAGCAAATTTAAAGTTTTTTTAACAATATTTTGGCGTTTTTTTTTTTGTTTAAAAGGAATTGTTATATAATGTGAAAGGTTGTTATAAAAAATTAAATAAAAAAACCTAAATATACTTTGTTCATAATTACTAGTAAAGTATTTCCCATTTTTAGCAAAGAGAATTTCTTTTTTTTGTAAATTGTATTGAGTTATACTTCTAGCCATTGTTAAAAAAAAAAGACGGTTTCTTATAAATTTTTTTATTTTTTCCGGTCACATTTTAAAAACAAATTTATAGAAAAAAAAAAGATGTCGTGAAAAATATTGAATTTTTGCTTTTTTACTTAAAAATAAACCTAAAAACTTTTTTAATATTTTTTTTAATTTTTTATTTTCTAAAATAGTACTTCCTTTATTTCACATAAATTTTTTTTTATTTATAATTGCAGTATTTAATAATTTATGTTGCTTTGTTAAAATAAAAGATAATATAGATTTTTTTTTTAAATTTAATATATATTTATCAATATTTTTTCATTTAAAATGAACAAATACTTGTTTATTATTGGATTTTAAAAGTAAACTAGGTCTTTTTAATAACAATATTTTCCTAATTTTAATAATTTGTATAATTTTTTTCAGCTTCCGTAAAAAAAAAGTTTTGTTTTTCATTAATTTTCAAAATAATGGTTTTTTAAACTTTGTTTTATTTTTTCTACGTCAAAAAAAAAAATTAAAAAAAATTTTTTTTTTAATGTCATATTGCTGTTTTATACGTGTAATTGTCTTATAAAAAACAGGCAATTCATATTTATATTTTAGTAAAATTACGCTAGCATTACTATTTATAAAATCAAAATTTTTAACTAATTTTTTTTTAATAATTTTTGAAAAAAGAGTAAATTCTGTTATTTTTAAATAACGTTTTAAAAGTTTCAAATGTTTTTCAAATGTTCACGGTTTATCAAATAAAGTTTTAACATATTTACGTGTAACTTTACTTTGTTGTTTTTTATTTAAAAATACTAAATTTCTTAATTTTCACCAGCGCATAGAGATTTTCAAATACTGTGAAGAACGTTGAAATCATTTTGGTGTTGTTTTTATCCAAATAACATTATTTTTTTTATAAATAAAATTTAATTGTTTTATCAACTTACTTTGTAACAAAACATAATTTTTTCCGGTAAAAATTGGATATAAATTTTTGGAGGAGGTTTTTTTAAAGAAATAAATACTATGTTGTAAATTTTTTTTTGCTTTTTTTATTATTATTTTTTTTGTTTTAAAAAAAGCAAATCTTTTTTGTTTTTTATCAAAATATGTACTTTTTTTTTTTGAAATTCGCTGAATTGAATTTGGAAAAAATAAAACAGGTTGTCAACATATAGCTAGTAGAGAATTTAAAAAATTGTTTTTTTTTAATTTTCGTAAAAAAAAAAAATCATTATATATTATTTTTTTTATGGTAAAAGTACGTGCTTTTTTAATTTTAAAATTTTTTTTAGTTTTTATTTTATTATTTTTCATTTATATAAAAATTCTGAAAATCGGAAAGTCAAAATTGTTGTTTTAATTCTTTTTGTTTTTTCTCAGTAATAAAATTAATTTGTTTTATAATTACCTGTACATGCATTTTATCTTTTTTAATAAATGATTGAATTATGCTTTTTTTTGAATCTTTTATTATCCACTTTTTATAAAAAGAAATTCGCAATGTTTCGAATAATATAGACTTTTTCAAATTAAAATTTATTGCAGAAAATAAATTAAAAAAAGTATTTATTTTCTTTTTAAAAATAATTTGATATACTGCATTAGTTTTATGTGTAAAAACTAACGTTTTAAATTGAATTGCCCTTAACATTTGATAATAAAAAGGATTAAAAGTACGTTTAATTGGAAAGTGTTCCAGTAATGGAACGAAAAGCAATTTATAAATACAATAAGAAAAGAATGCAGCAAAATTTTTAAAACTTGTGGTTTGATTATTAAAATATGGAATTAAATAATTATTAGCACTTTTCTTTTTAAAAATAAAATGCGAAGTTAAATTAAAACTTGGTATACCCAAAATTTTTAATTCATTATAAAAATTACGTGGATATGTAACACCAAAAATAATTACAAAAGAGGGTGCGTATTTATATCAGAAAGTTTTTGTTAAACGTCCACCTTCTCATGGACCTGTTGCAAAAAAAAAATTAAAATGTTTTGCAATTGTTATTATTGTTTTACTACTCGTTATATAATCAGAAACAAGTAAAACCGAAAATTTATCACTTACTGAATTTTTAAGTGCAATTAAACTATATTTTAAAAAAAACCAAAGTTTTAGTCAATTAAATAATTCGAATTTTGTATTAAAATTTTTGATCTGTAAAAAACCACCAAGTTGGTTTTTAGTTTTTGCAAAAAAAGTACCGGTTGGAATAAATTTTAACCATTTGATTTGATTTTTATTGAAATTTACCATATCTGTTTTTTATACTAAAAATTATAGTTTTTAAATTTTGCCAAATTTTTTTGTATTTATTTTTACAAAAAACTAATAAATTCTTTAGTTTTTACAACCATAGTTTTTCTGACCAAGTTAAAGAGCTGTAAAAAAGTAAAATTTAAATTTTTCTAACGCTTAAATTATAAAATATATAATTATATTTTACTAAAAACTATCGTAAAATTTTTTTATTTTAACGATCAACTTCTCCAAAAACAATATCTTGTGTTCCAATTATTGTAACAATATCAGCTAAAAGATGTTTTTGTGCCATATAATTAGCTCCTTGCAAATGTAAAAATCCAGATGATTTAATTTTACAACGTTGTGGTTTATTAGTATTATTTGTTCCTAAAAAAACACCAAATTCTCCTTTTGGAGCTTCAACGCCTATATACATTTCTGAAGAAATAATTGTAAAAGCTTCAGCATAATATTTAAAATGCATAATTAAAGCTTCCATATTATTCTTAATTATGTGTTTTGGCACGGGTGAATAACGATAATCATTTGTTTTTATACTACCTGTTGTTATTTTAGATATAGCAAAATAAATAATTTTTAAACTTTCACGCATTTCAATTATACGAAGATTGTAACGATCAAAACAATCTCCTTTTTTACCAAGAGGACTTTCAAATTTAATTAATGAATATGATTCGTAAGGTGTTTTTTTCCGTAAATCGGTAGGAATACCAGAACCACGAGAAATAACACCACTAAATGCGAAGGATAATGCACGTTTTTTATCTACAAAACCGATATTTATTAAACGTGCAGTTCATATTCTATTTTTGGTTAATAATTCTTCCAATTCATTTATGCGTGAATTAAACAATCCACAAAAAGTATAAATATCATTTAACAAATTTTTAGGTATATCTTTTGAAACACCACCTGGTCGAAAAAACGCAGCGTGCATTCGCGCACCAGAAACACGTTCATAAAGTTCCATTAATTTTTCACGTTCCTCAAAAGCTCAAAGAAAAGGAGTTAAAGCTCCAACATCCATAGCATGTGTTGTAATAGCCATTAAATGATTTAAAATTCGCGTTATTTCTAAAAAAATAACTCGAATATTTTGCGCTCGTGTAGTTATAGTTAAATTTAAAAGTTTTTCAATTATAATGCAATAGCCATGCTCCTGTGCCATCATTGAAACATAATCTAAACGATCAAAATAAGGAAGTCCTTTTATAAAATTTTTATGTTCAAGTAATTTTTCCGTTCCACGATGAAGTAATCCTATGTGGGGAATTGCTTTATTTATTTGTTCTCCAAGCATTTCTAAAACTAACCGTAATACACCATGCGCTGATGGATGTTGTGGACCAAAATTTAAATTAAAAATATGCAAAGTTTTTTCACCAAAATTTGTATTACTTTTAAAAAACATTTTATATTTTGCAAACATACCATAACATAATGGCATTAACTTTAATAATTCTTTTAAAAATATTAAAGATAAACACATAATTATTTATATATAAATAAAAACTTAGAAAAAACGTATTCCGTTGTAAATGTTTCATTAAAAAGCAAAATTAGTTTTATTACAAACTTTTCTTGCGCATAAATTTTAAACAAACAGCAAAATTAATGTCCTGCAAGCAAATCATTAATATAAATACAAAATAATACAAGATAAACATACCCTTGCAAAAAAGCAATAAGGATTTCCAAAATAAAAATTAATACAACAAGAATTCATGGAATTAAGGCAATTGGAGCAAAAAATAAATTATTAAAAATAATAGAAAAACTAAAACCAATTAAAGTTTTTAATAATGTATGTCCTGCCATCATATTCGCAAATAACCGTATTGATAAACTAAATAAACGTGCAAAATATGAAATTATTTCAATGATAATTAAAAGAAAGGTTATGTTTAGTGGTGTCCCAGAAGGTAAGAAAAGCGAGAAAAACCCAGTAAACCCTGTCCGAAAAATACCAGAAATATTTATAATAATAAAAACAATTAACGAATAAAAAAAAGTTAATGCAAATGAACTTGTTAATGTAAAAGTATATGGAATTAATCCAATTATATTCAATCCAATAATTAATGTAAAACTAAAAAATAAAATTACAAATCAATATTGTTGTTTTAAAGAAACATTATTTTTTACAACAGTCTGTGTTAATTCAAAAAGTTGTGTTCGGATAAAACTAAAAAAGTTTAAATTTTGTGAAATACTTGTTTTTTTACTAACTTGAAATAAAAAAAGATAAAAAAAAATAAATAAAATAAAAATTATTTGTGCATTAAGAAAAAAAAAGCCTGATGTTATTGCGTAGACTGGTATATTAATATATTCATTTATTACAATGAAAATATTAATTAACCATGGAAAAATTTCAAATTGATTTAGTGGATCTAGCAAAACACTAGAGTTTTTAATTGTAAAAAATACCAAAAGTAAAGTCATTTTATATCTTTTTTTAACCTCTTAATTCTGTAAAATCATCAAATTTAATTGTTTGCTTTTTATAAAAAAGAACAATTAAAATACCTAAACCTATAGACGATTCACAAGCTGCAATAATTAACAAAAGAATTGCATAAATTTGTCCTATAGGGGAATTTAAAAAAATTGAACCAGTAATAAAATATGCAAAAATGCTTACATACATTAATTCAATATAAAGCATTGTTAATAAAAAATTTTTTTTATTAACAATAATACCATATAAACTTACCAGAAAGGTAAAATTAAATAGTATTAAAAGCTGACCAGTATCACCAATAAAATTTTCAAAATTAAACGTAGTAAAAGGAACCTGTTGATAAAGATTAAAAAAATTAACGAATAATACATTAAAAAAATTAAACATAAAAGGCACAATTAATTAAAAAAATTTCAGTTGTAATTGTAGAAATATTTAATAAAGCAGTACTATTAATACCAAGAAAAAACATTAAAAAAGTTAAAGGCATTATTATTAGTAATTCTTTTATTGACATTTCAGAAAAAATAAATCATGTATCTGTTTTAAGTGTACCAAAAAACACACGAGTATATAATCAAAATGAATAAACAGCACTAAGTATTATTCCAAACCCAGCAAAGAGGGCAATAAACGGATTTTTTATAAAAATACCAATAAGAATTAGAAATTCACCAATAAAATTAGAAGTTGTTGGAAAACCGACATTACCCATAGTAAATAAAAAAAAGAAAATCCCAAAAACGGGCATAACTATTATTAAACCACCATAATAACGTAATAATTTAGTATGAAATCTATCATACATAAAACCAACTAAAAAAAAAAGAGCGGAAGATACAACTCCATGGCCAATCATTAAATATAGTGCTCCATCAATTCCTTGAACATTTAATGAAAATATTCCTAAAACAGCAAGATTCATATGCGCAATTGAGGAATAAGCTACAATTCGTTTTAAATCTATTTGTCGAATTGTTGTAAAAGAAGCATAAACAACACTACAAATCGCTAAAGAAAAAACAAATGGTAAGAAAAAAAGAGTTGCTTTTGAAAAAATTGGTATTAAAAATCGTGAAAAACCATATCCACCTAATTTTAAAAGAATACTCGCCAAAATAACAGAACCTACAGTTGGTGCTTCCACATGTGCTTCTGGTAATCAAATATGAAACGGTATTATTGGAATTTTTGTTGCAAAAGTTAAAAAAATACAAAATCACAAAATTTTCTGTTCAGTTATTGTAAAATTAAAAGTTAATAAATCTAAATAAAATGTCGAACCTACTTGTAATATAATATAAAAAAGACAAAACAATGTAAGAAAAGCTGTAGCAGTTGTATAAATAAAAAGGTAAAACGTTGCTTTTATTTTCCGAGCACGGGAACCGAATAAACCTATAATAAAAAACATAGGAATTAAACTACATTCAAATGCTAAATAAAATAGAATAAAATCTAATAACATAAAATTTAATAATAATAATAAATACAAACCTACTAAAAGATTTTTAAACACTTTAGAAAAATTACTTATAGCAAAAAAACATAAAGTAAAAACAAAAATTGTTAATAAAATAAACATTAATGAAAACCCATCAATTCCAAAAGTTAAACATAAACCCAAATTCTTATTCAAAAGACTCGAATAAAAAAACTGAAAACCATAATTTTGTGACGTTATTACAAGAAATGGATCAAAAATATATCATAAAAATAGACCAAAATACTGCATAAACATAATAATAATGAGCCTATTTGTTTTTAAATCGTGTAATACAATTTGTATTATTTTTTTTACAAAGTTAATTCTAAATATAAAAAAAAGACTTAATAAAATTAAAAAAAAATGAAGAAACAATATTAAAATTGTGTTTATCATTTTTGTTTTATAGCTTAAAAACAGAATAAAACATTACTATTTGGTTTAAAATATATATACCAAAATAGTATACGAAATAATAATAAAATAAAGTGTATTTTATAATAAAAAAAATTTCTACAACTACCATATAAACTTACGTACTGTGTTTAAAAAAAATATTATTTGGCATAATATTTTTTAAAACGTAATAATAAATGATTTAGGAAAAACTACGAACCTCACAAATAAACTGTAAGATACAAAAAAATTCAAACAATATCTACAAAATGTCAATATCATGATGCTGCTTCAAATCCTAAATGATGTTCTCGTGTAAAATGATAATTTAAATGTCTTAATAAACAAACAATTAAAAAAATTGTCCCAATAATTGCATGAAACCCATGAAAACCTGTTGCTAAATAAAAAATTGATCCATATACACTATCATTTATTGAAAATGGAGCCTCAATATATTCCTTAAGCTGTAAAGCTGTAAATAATAAACCTGCTGCAATTGTTATTGCTAAACTAATAGTTGTTTTATTATACAATCCAGCCTTAATACAACGATGTGCTCATGTTACACTAATTCCTGAGTATAATAGAATTAATGTATTTAAAAAAGGTAAACCTCAAGGATTCAAGACTTGTAAACCATATGGTGGTCAAACCGCTCCAATGTATATTGAAGGATTTAAACTAAAATGAAAAAAAGCTCAGAAGAATGAAAAAAAAAACATGACTTCGGAAACTATAAAAAGAAACATACCATAACGTAATCCTTGTCGTACTTTTAACGTATGATTTCCTTCAAACGTAGCTTCAGTTATAATGTCGCTAAATCAACGATATAAACAAAAAAATAAAAAAAACAAAGAAATAAGCATTTGATAAAAACCAGTTTCTCGTGAATAATGTAAATAAACAACAAAATTTGTTGCAAGAGCAAGAATTGAAAATGATGTTGCAATAGGTCATGGACTCGGAGTAACTAGATGAAACGGATGTTGTTGTCGTCGAAAATCAATTTTTTTAATATTTTCCATGCAATATAAAATATAAAAATACTTATCTAATAAATACAGATAAAAATATTTAAAATTATAATTAAATACAATATTTAAAAATAATAATATATAAGCGAATTTAAAATTGATTTAAAAAAAATTTTGAATCTAGATACAATAGAAGTCAAGTATAATAGCTAATTTGTCTGCAAGTGTAAGTGTCCGCATATTTTCTGTAACAGAGTACTGTAAATTCATATTTGTATCCACAACAAAATTAAAAATATAATCACTTTGATTTAATTTTATACCAAAAAACATTGTAGCAAAAATACACGAACAAAAAAAGAAAAAAGCTAAACTTAAAGGTAAAAATATTTTTCATCCAATTGTCATTAATTGACTATAACGATAACGTGGAAACGTTGCTCTAACAATAATATAGAAAAAACAAAATATAGCTATTTTTAAAGAAAAAACCAAAGGATTTAGTCAAATTCAATTATTTGAAAATTCCGAAAAAGGTATAGTTCAACCTCCAAAAAACAAAATAATTCCTAAGGAAGCCATTAATAACATTGATGAATATTCTCCTAAAAGAAACAAAGCAAAAAGCATTCCAGCATATTCAACATTATATCCAGCAACAAGCTCGGCTTCAGCCTCGGGTAAATCAAAAGGAGCACGATTCGTTTCAGCAAGCATTGAAATTAAAAAAATAATGGTACAAGGTAAAAAAGGGAAACAAAACCAAATACTATTAGCTTGCGTATTCACAATATTTACAAAATTAAACGATTGACTAAAAAGAATAACTGGTAATACTGTAAGACCAATAGATACCTCATATGAAATCATTTGTGCAGCTGAACGTAAAGAACCTAAAAAAGCATATTTAGAATTACTTGCTCAACCACTTAAAATAATACCATAAACATTTAATGAGGAAATCGCAAGAATAAATAAAATACTATATTCAGAGTTATAAAAGGTTATATGCTTTACTAAACTTGTTTCTCACAAATATTTATTAAAAAAAAAGATTTCATGTTCAAAAAAACCATAATATGTTTTATAATCTTTAATACCAGCCGAAACATATGTATTTTCAACATTAAATGGTATTAAAAATCAACCAACAAGACTTAATGTAAAAATGAGTATTGGTGCAAGAAAATAGACAAAAATATTTGCACGCCCAGGAATCACTAATTCTTTTATAAATAGTTTCAATCCGTCGGCCAAGGGCTGCAGTATTCCAAAAATTCCACCTTCGACATTAGGGCCCCGTCGTCGTTGAATGGACGCCATTATTTTTCGTTCGGCAATAGTAAAATACGCTACAGAAATCAATATACAAACTATTTTAATAATATAAACAATAATTGAATATTTCGAAAGATACCCGAATAAGTCAGTATTATATATATAAATATAATAAAATTGATTTTGAAAAAATAAATTAATCATTAGGACCTCAATTTATAGCACCTATTTGTCATTCATAAATAAAACCAATTGTCAAAATTACTAAAAAAAAAAGCATAGAAAACAATCCATACCATTCAATATTCAAAAGAATTATACTCCAAGGAAATAATAAAGCAATTTCAACATCAAAAATTAAAAACAAAATGCCAACAATATAAAAATGTATTGTAAAAGGCTGACGTGTAGCATTATCAAACGGTTCAAAACCGCATTCATATTCAGAAATTTTTTCAACTTCTTTAAGTTTTCGTCCATTTAAAAAATAAGGAATTAATATAAATAAACAACTGATTAATAAACAAAGAACAGAATAAACAAAAAAATCGATATGTTCGTAAAAAACAAAAGCTAAAATGGAACCTTGATTTTTTAAAAAAAAAATATTTAACATAAAAATTTTTATAAATAATAGCATTATACAATTGCAAAAAGTAATGTTTGTAAAATTTTATAAAACAACTGGGCCAATGCTTCTTCAACTAAAAAAAATAATACAAAGCTAGTAGTACAAGTAAAAGCACCACCAATAAATCAATTATTCACAACTCATGGAAAAATATCAATTATTACAAAACGTTTTTCAAAGTACAAATTTTTAAAAAAAATTTGTACTTTTTTTATGATATTATCTATTTTTTGGTCATTTATAGCTTTATAAAATCAAGTAAAATCTTTTTTATAACTATTTGTAGTATTAATTATAACTGTTTTTCTTAAAACACTTTCTATACAAAAAGGAAAAGCAATTTTATAAAAATCATCAATAAAATTAAATTTAAAATAAAGAGCTATTAAAATTTGTTTTTCAAAAAACATTATTTTCAATAAACGCAAATAATAAATAACACTTAAAATACTTGTTAAAATTCCAATCGAAAAAATAATCCAGTTTTGTAGTTGTACAGCATAAAGTAAAATATAAAATTTACTATAAAAACCAGGAAACGGAGGAACACCGGCAAGCGAAAAAACAAGAAGTACAAAAACAATAATATCAATTGATTTATATCCAAAACTAGTACTAACAAAATAACGAATATTCTTTATTTTACTAATATCCTTTACAAAAATAATTTTTAATGTATAGATTTTTATTCATTCTGCTAAAAAATATTCAAAAATGAAAAAAGTTTTACTATATTTTTGATTAACTTTATTTCTTAAAACTTCTTCCTTATTTCAACATTCAAAAATAGCAGAATTCATAAAAACATTTTTAGGAATATATAAAAATTGAGAAAATCTAACAAATAAAAGTAAAAAAATAAACAAATTAATAAAATAAACAAAATTAAAATATAAAAAACTTTCAAAACAAAAGAAATGAGAATTAAATCCAACTAATCCAATAAGTAAAAATCCCATTTGATTTATTGAACTATACGCAATAAATTTACGCATATTTTGTTCAAAAATAGCATTAACTCCACCAATAATCATTGAAAAAACAATAGCACATATTAAAAAAATATCACTTTCATTATACAAAATATAATTAACATTGTCATTTAAATATAAAATAAAAAAAACAATTTTTATTATTTTAAAAAAAGTAAAACTTAAAACAAATTTTACAGGAACTGCAAAAAATAAAAGTAAAGCATATGGTAACCCAGCATAAATTTCCGGAGCTCAAAAATGATTTGGTGCGGCTGCAAGTTTAAACAAAAATCCTGCAATTATAAAAAATAATGCATATTTTATAGAAAATAATTCTAAATAACTTGCACAATTTATAATTTTTTCTAAAATTGTATTCTGAATTACTGAAAAATTTAAATGACCAGTAACCAAAAAAATTTCTTTTATTCCACCAAAAATTAAACCTACACTAACAACACTTAATAAAAAATATTTTGCACCTAATTCTGGAGTATTTGAAAACAATGGAAGGTTTATTAAAATTAAACCATACAACGATATACTTAAAGCAATAATAATAAACAAAACGGAAAAAAAATCATTTAATGCAATAAGGATAATTAAAAAAAAAACACAACTTAAAAAAATAAATGCAAATTCATTTATAAATTTTCAACTTAAACGATTTAAAAAAATGAAACTAAACCATCGAGAAATACTGAAATAGGATAAAATAAGAATAAAACATTTAATAAAAACCGTTGCAAAATTATTAATTAATGTATTACCAAAAAATGCTCCACTATCAAAGTCAAACGCGTTATGTAATAACACAAATATATCGATAAATATTAAAAATAATATAAAGTTTTGAATTCAAAAAAACAAACGAAAAATAATAGTTTTTTCCCACCATTTTGTATTTGCAAATGAACAAAAAATTAAGTAACAAAGTGCTACACTGAAAATTAAAAATTCACAAAAAAACGGTGCTAAAAAATAATTATTGTAGACTTCACTTAAATTTAAAAAAAAGTTATTACCTCAAATATTAAAATAAAAAGTCCAAACAATTATTTTTTTATAACAATATTCACTAATATTTGTAAAAAGCATTATTCTAATTTAAAATATTTGTCACTTTTTTAACAAAAAATAACATCAAGAAGTAATTAAACCAAATTGTATAAAAAGTAGCCAAAATTGATTTAAAATATTAATAAAATAATTCAAATTTTTATATTTCTTAATAGTAAATATATATATATCATAAACAAATAATTTTAATAATTAATTAAAAATATCTCCTGTTTTATCGATTTTTAACAATTGTTGAAATAGGTTTTGTTAGAAAAATTATTGTAATAGCAACAATTAATGTAGATAATAAAATAACTGTTAATAAAATAAAATATATATTATAAGTTTTTGTAAACAAATAAATAAAAATCATATTACCATTAAGGGTATACTGATTTAAAAAAAAAATTGTTCAAAGATCTAATTGATTAAAAGCTTCAACAAAACTTATTGTTGTATTTGAGACACATGATATATACAATGTTAACGCTGTTTTATAGGCAAACAAAGAAAAAATTAAAAAACCAAAAAGTTTATACGGTGTTACTTCAATTTTATTTTGTTGTGCACTAAATAACATTACAACAAAAACAAAAAGCATCATTAATGCTCCCAAATAAACAATTATGAACATAAGTGTAGGCAATTGTACAAAAATTGAAAATAAACCAAACGAAAAAAAAATAAAAATGAATAAAATACAAAGCAAAGTAGTAATTAAATGTTTTGTTTTTAAACTTAAAAATAATAAAACAAAAATGCCAATAAATAATAAATCAAGAAACTGAAAATCAAGTAAAAAAAAACAATAGGTGTTCGCTTTTGAAATAAAAATTATGAAACTAAACAAAAGGGCAAAAGTTAAAATTAATATAAAATTCAAAAGGAATAAAAACATTTTTAAAAATATAACTTTTAAACTTTTCTACATCCAAAAATATTAAAACATAATAAAACTCAAAAATACACCATATTAAGAAATTAAAATATTTTTAAATAAAATAATAACAAAATTTATTTAAATACTTGATGAAAAAATACTTTCAAGTAAAACGGCAAAACTCTTTGCTTTGTTAACTGAAAAAACAATAATAAAAATAACAAATAAACTGAAACAAAAAACAAGATATACAAAAAACCCAAAAAGTGTTGGTAAGAAACTGACAAAATCAACTTGTGGCATTTTAATTATATAAAAAAATGATTGAAAAAAAAAATAGAAAATATTGAAATATATATACATGTTTAAAAAATATCAAAATATTTTGTTTCAAAATTTTGTTTTTTTATTGTTAACACTGAAATATTATGTTTACGCGTAAATTTAAAATATTTTATTGAAGAATATTCAAGCGGGAAAGTTTTTTTAAAAATTGAATTTCTCGAAAACATTAAACTTTGATTTTTATATCTTAAATAATACTGTATTCTAGTACAATCTTCAACTGTTTTTACTGTAGTTTTACTTGTCAATAAAAAATCTTTTGCCCTAAAAAAAACTTTGTCTCTATTAACAAAAAAATCTTTTTCTTTTTTTTTTGCATTATTTATATTTAAACTATAATCCTTTTTTTCATTATTTTTTTCTTTTAATTTTAAGATGAACACATTATCAAATCCACTACGAATTTTCAAAGGTAAAACCTGTTTTTTTATTCAATCACGCTGTAAAAATTGATACTTAAATATATTTATTTTTCTTGGAATTTTAAATTTTACAAATTGTTTTTGCGACAAAAAACCTCGCTGTTTTACCTTAGTAAGCAGATTAAACAATCTCTTAGAAATTTTACCATCAGAACTTACATTTCTAGATTTACTTCAAAATTTACGCATCTGCTTTCTAAACAGTTCGTCATTGTGATAAATAAGAACAGGTCGTCTTATTTCAGTATTTTTTTTATTATTGTTAGCTAACCACCGCCGAAAAACCCGTTTTAGACTTGATTTTGAACGATAAAGAAGAATATATCACCGCTTTAAATAGCTATTATGAAAAAATGGATATTTCGTTTTTAACTTTTTTTTTTTATTAAAAATTCGTTGTGTTTTTCGTATTGTTTTTTGGTATAACATAAAATCATACTGACTTAAAAAAAACAAAAAATTTTTATTTTTATCAGTTTTAGACACATGAAAAAAATTTTTATACGCCTGTTTTCAAAAATTTCTCATTTTCTCGCGCCGAAACTCATTTTCTTGCCGCACGTCCCGAAATAAGTTTCAAGGATTTTGCGCAACAGCAATAAAATTTGTTGCAAATTGTTCTTTATTATATGTTTCTAGTTTTTGTCATTTGCGGAAACGTCGTTGCTTTTTTAAAAAGGGTTTTATTGTCCAAGTTGGCGGGAAATCAAAATAACGTCGTTTTTTATAACGCAAATAATGTCTCATATATAGTGTATATTTTTTTATATATTTAAAATTTTTAAAATAATGTGTGTTAATCCGTAACGGCGTTGTCCATCATACATTTCCTTTTTTTTTAATAATAGAAGATGGAGTTTTATGGAATATTTTTAATACAGGTAAAAAATTAAACTCGAGAAATTTTAAATTTTTTTCTCCTAGCAATCTATTATTTATTTTCTTACGTGTTTTGAATAAAAAATTCAAATTAGTTTGTTGGAAAATAAAAAAAACTTGTTTATTAATTTTTTGCTTTTCAACATAATAGTCAAAAAGATATTGTTTTAATAATTTTGAATGTTGTTTATTTTTTTGTTGGTTTAAAAAAAAATTTGTTTTAGTTTGTAATAAAAACAAGTTCGAAACATTTATACGCCACATACAAATACGATGCTTTTTCACAAAAAGATTATATTGTTGTTTATTTAAAAACCATTTTAAACGTTTATAACGAAGTTTTAATAATTTTTTAGCCGTATGTTCACGTTTATATTCCAGATTTTGTTCAACTTGAATATCCAGATTATTAATATGCGAATGTCATTTCTTACGGTATTGTAAATATTTGATTTTGAAAAATACAGGTAAGAATAAATACTCAGAAATAGTTTTATGCACTACGTACAAAACAAGGTTAAAACATTTTATTATAAATTTGATTATAAAAAAATCTGGATTTATTTTAAAATTAAAGCATGAACTTATTAAATGTAACGGAATAATAACTAAAAGAGAAATTAAACGTAAAAATATTTCCCAAATAAAAATAAAATATTGCGAAAGTACTGTAAAAATCTCATGAACAAGGTTTTTTAATCATGGTAATAAATTCCATAATCATCGGAAAAAATTCAAAACATATCTATTTCCAAATATTAAAAAAAAAATCCTTTGAATATTTATAAGAACGGTATCAATAAGCTTAATTTGTCAAGGTCTAAGTGTTGCATAATCTTCTTTATCGACTTTATTTTCAAAATCATTCATAACATCCTTAAATCAACGAAGAGTTAAAAAAATAAACTGTTTTAATATTACAATTTCCAAAGAGAAAAAAAAAAAAACTAAAAAAATATTAATAAACTTAGTTAATACAAATAAAGTATGTAAACAAAATTGTCAATTATTTTTTTTTACCTTTATCGTATCTTTTTGTAGTACCCCTAAATTATAATTTAAATTAATTGACACATCAGACAATTTACGTAACAAATGTAATAAAAATCCTATTAAAATATATCATAAATTATAATGAATTAACCATACGCTTAGTATAAACAAAGTTTGTATAATATAAAAATCTGTTTCAGTTATAACATCAAACGAATGAAAAACAAATTGTTCAGCAGTACTTTGCAAATCAAGAATTCCACCTAAATGCTTAAATTTGCTTCAGTTTACATAATAATCTATCGAAAAATAGCTACGTGTTAATGTATCAATTAATAAAGAATAATCTTTTACATTAAAAAAAACACTTTTCCAAGTATAATCTACGTCTCAAATTAACTTAATCATAGGATCAATAATTATCTCCTCATATTGCGAAAAAAAACTAAAAAGACTATTATAAAAGTGATGGAAAAACATTATGGATCCGTTGCTTATTTCATCATAAACAGGTATAAAAAAAAATTTACAATAATGAAAGGGGAAAAGAATTATATTTTGATAAAAATTATTTATTATATTAAAAAAATGTGCATATAAATGTATAGACAAAAACAATAGAAATATAAAGCCAAACCCTATTATAAACCAAAAAAACCAAAAAGTTTTATTTATAAATTTAAAAAATGTATTTTCGATTAAATATATATGTTTTTTTAAAAAATTAAAAAAAGAAGGTTCATAAAAAAGTTCGGTTTCAAAAATATTTTCCTCTAATGGAGAAATAATCTGTCAATTAACAGGTTGAGAAAGCCCACCCATGCTTTCAGGAGAATAGTGCATATTAGCACGTCCATTAAAAGTTGGACTTGTATAATGGACAGTTTGTGTTAAAAACCAATGATTTGGATAAAATGTTTCAAATTTTTTACCCTGTTCCAACGTCTCATCTATTTTATTTTCAAATCAATCAAAATTTAAATGCTGAAAAATTCTATTTATTTGTAAAAAAACCATTTCAAAGAAAATATCCTTTTGGAAAGAAAAATTTTTGTTTTGTTTTATTTCTCTAATGAAAAACACAGATTTATAAACAAAAAAGTTAAAAAAAATTCGAATATACTTTAAAAATTGAATATTATATAAAAGTTCAGTAGATGTTTTTGTTTTTTTCCAAATAGGGAAATCATGTATAAAATTTTGTGTATTTTCAGAAAAGAGACTATCATCTTTTAAATTATAATATAAATCATGTTCTTTTTCAGTTGGCATACTAGTTCGCAAAGAAATAGGACGAGCTGCATTTATTTCTTCCCAATCCAAATAATTATCAATTAAATCTCAATAATAGAAAAGCTCTTCAAAATCAGGCAAAAAACGATCTGCTTGAATATCAAATTTATGTTGATTTACAAAAAGATCTAAAAAGCCAAAAAAATTTGTTGTAAATGGATCTAATCTAAAGCAAATATTATCGCTAATAAAATTTCTAAAAAATTTTCGATAATACAATGGCGCGTTATATTTTTTAAAATAAATAAAATCAGTAGAATTTATTTTCCCAAAAAACTTCGAAAACTTGTTATGATTCATAGCTGCACGTTCATTTTTTTTTTTACGATTTATAAATTTACGAATACTTATAGCTTTTATTTTATTAATTCTATTTTTATTAATTTTTTTTTTTTGCTTTTTATAATTTGAACGATCAATAATATTTATTATACTAAAACTACTTTCTTTCGAAAAAAACTGATTTTTTGCCCCAATAATATTAGAAAACGAAGAAAACTTTTTTTTCATTCTTGACCAATGTTCCTCATGCGGTGGTTTAACTAAAGCATATAATTGATCACGTGCAAGATAAATTGTACTCATTATATTAAAAACAGCAAGTGGCAACTTTTTATATTCTTGTAATCAAACTTTCAAATCATATTCTTTCCTATAAATAGTTAACTGTTGTTGTTGTTGCTTTTTAGTATTTGCTTCAGTTTGCTGGAATAATTGAAAAAAAACTCATTTAAATCAATTATTAACATTTTCTCGTTTTTTTTTTATTTTTCGTTTTTTACTTTTTTTTAATAAATTTTCAGTAACTAATTTTGATAAAAACGCCGTTTTTTTTAATTTTTGAAAACGTTTCTTATGTATCAAAGTCATTTTTGTTGTAACCTTCGTAACATCACGACTTCGAAAAATAGTTTTTAATACAATTTTATTTTTTTGTATAAAAAAACGCCAAGAATCATAAGACAATAAAAATTCAATTCAACCAAAAAACAAATCATTATTTTTTTTTTTTAAACTTTGTAAAAAACGTTCTTTAAAAATATTAAAATATAAGATTTGCTGTAAATCGAAACCTGTAACTGGAATATCATTAAATTGCGGCATATCCATTCAATCAAAAGAAAGCGTATTTTTATATTTTTCATCATTAAATATTAATTTTGTTGCTACTACGTTTTTATTTACTGCTTTTTTTATTCAAACATTTGCACGTTTTTTAGAAACATCCGCTTTATAAGTAAAAAAAACTTCTTCAAAAAGTTTATAAATGTTTTCTTGGGTTGGCCATGGCATGTTTCACATAGATCCATCCTCTGATTCAAAATTAGTAATTGTAACATCTCACGTATAACTTGCATCTAAAATAGCATCTAATGTTACTAAATAAATATGAAACTTTTTTAAAAAACTTAAATAATTATATTTAACACTAAAACTAAAATATCATATTTTTGAATTTTGCATTAAAAAATCTTGTTGTTTTTTTATTCAAAAATGTCTTTCTAAAACACGCCGTTCTAATGAAGATCAATGATCAGTTGTAAAAACTTCAGTTTCATTATAAATAGTATCAATACGCGAAAATAAAAATATTTCATTGGCAAATACTTCTAATGCTACATTTTTACGAAAATAATAATCAAAATAATTTTTTCCCTTAGCTGCATCATATGCAATAATGTCAAAAATTTCATCAAAAATTCAATTATAAAAAATAGTATTAGTAAGTTCTCTTTTTAAATTTTTATTAGTATGTCAAGAAAAAAAAAGAGGAAATCGTAGAATACTACCTGCTTTCAAATCTAACATTCTAGATAAAAATAAATTTTCTTTTTGTTCTAATTCATTCAATTTTAAATTCTCTTCATGCTCATCACAAAATGCAAGAGAATTTAAAAAAATCAAAATAACCTCACGGTTACCAACAAATTTAGCCTCTCCAAAATCATCATCTATTAATGATAAAGGATTTTCTTCTAATCGTGTCGGTGTTGTCTGGAAAAAAGAATTCATTTGTAAATACTCTTCTGAAAATACTTTATAATCCTCTAAAAAAAAAAACTTATTGTTTGTATTTCAAACCTTTAAAGGTATTTCTGTTGACATTAAACTAGATCAAAACTCTTTTTTTAATACAATTGTTCAATCTTCAAAAATTAAAAAGGAATAAAATGGTTTATATTCACCATTTAAAAAAATTGTTATAATATTTTTAAAAATAAAAGTATTTACTTTTTTTTTTAAAAAATAAAATATCTCCTTGCATTTTTCTGGAAAAAAAGGAAATAACTCCTTTTTTTTTTTAATAAACAGAAACTTATTTACTGTCGCATGTTGAGATAACAGATTATCTATTAAAATCGATAAAAACAAAATATTCGGACGATAGAATATTAGCATTAATCAAGAAAATAATAGTTTTATCTGGAGAATACATAGTGTTAGTAGGAAGTAAAATAAAAAAAACGGAAAATAAATAAAATTTTTAAAAAAATATATTATAATTTTTAAAAAGTTTTGCATATTATTATTAAAAACAAAAAAACAATTCGATACGTGGTTCATATAAAATAAACATTATTTTAATTTAAAAAATAGTTATTTATATACAAAAGTAAAACATAAAAAATGAAATATTTATTTAAATTTTTTTAATTAGTTTTTATTTTTATAAATAATTTTAATAAAATTTTTTAAAAAGTAATATACACAGCTACAAAAATAACAATAACACTAATTAAAATATAATCAGAAACATTACCAGTTTGAAAATAACTATAACCTATTTTTCAAAAACGTAATGTATTATAGCTCCCAAACGGGCCAAAAACTTCCAAGAAACCTTTATCAATAAAATGATAAATATTTTTCTTAGAAAAAACAAAAATGTTTCTTATAAAGAAAACATTATAAAGTTTATCAAAATGCCATTTATTAGACAAGAAGAAATAAATATAATTATAGAAAAAAATATAATAATACAAAAAAAAATAAGAATAAAAATGTATTAAAGTATATAACAAAAAACCAGAACATGTAAAAAAAAACGGTAATAATTTTACAAAAGTTGGAATATACTCAGTATCGATTATTACGTTATGATATAAATCAATAAAAATATTACTTGCCAAAAAAAGAGTACCACTTCCTATAAATAAATCTTTCGCAAAAAAACCAAAAAAAATACTACCAATCGCTAATATTATTAAAGGGACCCCAATAAAAAATGGAGATTCATGTAAATGTTTTATTGTAATTCTAAACATATTAGGAGACAAATAAAAAACAGAGAATAAAATACGTAAAGAATATACTGCTGTTAAAAATGCTGTTAAAACGCCTAATCAAGAAACAAACAAATTATTTACTCCAAAAAGTCCTAAGGCTGTTTCTAAAATAATATCTTTGGAAAAAAATCCCGTTAGAAAAGGAAACCCCGTAATTGCTAAACTCGCTATTAAAAATGTAGAATAAGATAAAGGCAACAATTTCAATAATCCACCCATACGACG
>Ga0302306_10000230_pt1 | contig 40958 bp, 59 predicted proteins | sample III_Palsa_E3_1_FD_198761 | JGI IMG/M metagenome (GOLD analysis project Ga0302306, IMG submission 198761) | Peat permafrost microbial communities from Stordalen Mire near Abisko, Sweden - III_Palsa_E3_1 | ecosystem: Environmental > Terrestrial > Soil > Palsa > Peat permafrost | place: Sweden...
GCCATCTCCAGAGCCATAGATCTCTTGTTTAAGAAGCTGAGACATTTTTAGCCTTCCTCAGTCGGGTTTATTGATTAGCCATCGCCAGAGCCATCGCCATCGCCAGAGCCAGAGCCAGAGCCAGAGCCAGAGCCATAGCCAGAGCCAGAGCCATAGCCATAGCCAGAGCCATCGCCAGAGCCAGAGCCAGAGCCAGAGCCAGAGCCATAGCCAGAGCCAGAGCCAGAGCCATAGCCATAGCCAGAGCCATAGATCTCTTGTTTAAGAAGCTGAGACATTTTTAGCAGCTTCCAACGATGCAATGGCTACATCTGAGCAAGGAATAATTTCAATGGCGTCAAGCCAAACGCTATCAACCGCCTGAACGATTTTGCTTTTTTCTTGATTGATGCCATGAATTGCTACAGCGCTCAAGCTGATAGATTCAGCCGCCCACCAACGCCACAAGCGACGGGCACCGGACAATATAACTTCATTGCCTGATTTTTCGGTCAGCGTTCCAAACCAAACGCCAGCCGAGTAAGTACGAACGATCACTTTCTTGCCGATCATTCCTGTTAATGTCGATTTTTCATTATTCATTATTTCTCCAATTTTAATAAATAGTTAAGAATCGCGCGCGTAGCACTCGACTCCAATTTAAAATAACGGGGTTTAAATCCGCTTAAAACAACTTCCTCATCACCACCAAAACCATTTGGTGATTTCCTTACTACCATTGCATAAAATTCACCAGATCCGTCTTTGGCGATTTTACCGAATGCCTTCACGCCGTTTAATTTTATTAGCGTTGTCATAATTAATTACCCCGCAACACGGCACGAATAACCTTTAACGAACATTTCAAATCAATCATTCTACCCAACGAAAATGGCACTGTTCCGCCTGTGTTATAAGCGATTTTAATGAGCCGCTTCGCTTCCTTATCTGCTGCTTTTTGGCAATCATAAAACTGATTCATTTGCAACCTCACTTGTTTAATCACTTGATCCCACTTTATTCGAAATAGAAAACTATGTCAATAACTTTTTACAACAAGAGTAAAAATATTTACTTTATATTGTAAAAATAAGTGTACACTACCGCTTATTAACAATAGGGATTGCCATGGATAAGCTGACATTTATTAAGGTGAAATTGTATGAGCATAAAGACGAGTTATCGCGAATTGCGCGACTTGCGGGTGTTTCTCGCCCTACTGTTTATAACGTCCTGGCTGATAAAGGGATAACAGTGGCGACTATGAATAAATTGTTTGAAACGCTCAAAGGCTATAAGCCAAGGGGACCTTGATATGCTGAACTCAACATTAAAGCCAAGCGCTAAACCAATGAAGCGCTCACCGATGGCGCGCGGAACCAGTCAATTAAAACGCTCCTGGATCAAAGCCGGGCGCCGTAAAACCTCCAATATCCGCCAATCGGCACGCGGACAAGAGTGCTTGATTAATCTGCCAGGCGGCTGGCATCACGATCCTGAAACAGTAGTCCTATGCCATAAACCAAGCGGCGGCAAAGGCATGAAGTCGCCAGACAGCGAAGCGGCATATGGCTGCTATTGGTGTCATATGGTGGTTGATGGCCAACATCAACGGCCAGAAGGAATCACCCTGGACCAGGTGCAAGAGAATTTTGACCGCGCCTGCGCTGAAACAAAAAATATTTTAAATAAGCAAGGATTGATCGAGAGCAAACCATGAACCAAACCGATATATTGAAGCTGAAAGGGATAGGAGAATAAAATGGCATACGCTGATTACAGACTTTGCGACGTGTGCGGGTGTAAAGCATTCTACGATTCTAACCTTAATTACGAGTGGTCAACAAAGAATAACCCAATACCAGAAGCTGAACAGATTAAGGATGGTGGACGACCTTCCGGCATGAAACTTATGTCTCTAGGTGATTGGTCAGTTATCTGTGTTGATTGTGCTAAAACACACAAAACAATTATTGTTCCGATTGAAGGTGAGATGAAATGAACCAACAACAGAAAGACCTGATACTGAGAGCGCTGGACACGGGAAGTTTAGCTGTGGAGTTTCTGCAAGTTAAGGACTATCCGGTAAATTGGAAGCCTGAATTTGAACTGATTAATGCAGCCATCAAAGAACTCGAAGCAATGCCAACGGAGGAGGAGGAAGGGAAATGACAACTGAGTATTTTAAGCGTCTTGAGGATAAAGAATTAGACGCAATAGATGCGGCTGTATTTTCTGGCGACATTTTTGCTAATGCTGAAAATAGAAAACAGTTTAAGTTTTACTTATCCCGATGGTTGCGGGAAATGAATTTACTAGAAGCACTCGATAATGGGGCGGAGCCATGAACCAAGCCGATATATTGACGCTGGCAATGCAAGTCGGATTTGCAACTGCTGGAAAGGCCATTACGCGATTGGCGAAATTCAAGGGTCTGAATCGGTGGATATTACCGATAAGCTGACTAAGTTTGCGGAACTGGTCACGAAGCATGAGAGGGAGTCACTTTCGGCACTATGCATTGGATTAATGACGGAAGAAACCACAGATGCCGAGGATCGCATGGTAGTGCGCATGGTTAAAAAAATACGGAATAGAAAGGACAATCATGAGCAATAAATCAGAGCCAGTGGCGTGGATACAAAATGCCGCAGATGCAATTGATAGCGCTTTGCTTTGCAGTGGAAATAACTGCGAGTCGTTGTTAAAGGAAAATCTGGAGCGCGACTACCCACGACGCAGGAAAATAATTATTGACATAATTTCTGGTTATGCTGGACGGGCAGCACCAGCCTTAACCGCCGAGCTGCGTGATGAGTTAACAAAAATTATTCCTAGAGCGTCCTGGATGTTGGATTGCTATTCGGATTTTCTAAAATCGACAATGCCATCTGATATGGATCGTCACCCTTATCTGCCAGAAATAGAACAAATTTCCGGCGATCTTCTAGCAGCCATTACCAAACTAACTAATACTGGATAGCCATGATTAAAGACGATGAAAATCAAATAAATCCTGCCGAAGAATATCTCCGTAATAAATACGGAGCTTATCGAGGTCATCCCGCATGGCGTGAATTAGAGAAAGCTTTTAAAGCTGGAATGATACATGAACGCGATGAATGTGGATTATTATTTATGGGAACAACTAGCGATCCATGCTTAGACATTTTGGATAAAATTCTTGCGAGAAATCAAAATGACCAATAACCTAATAACTAATCTGGAGTGTGGATCATGAAATATATTTTCATATTTTTATTTCTGGCTGGCTGTGATGTTCAGCCTATGAGTAACGAAGAAATAATCAAGCAAGAAAAATTATGTGCTGATGCGAATTTGGTCGCGCATGAATTTACGGCTGAGTCTTATCACGGTCAGGTTGTAGCTATTCAATGTGGGAGGAAGAATGACCAATAACCAAAACTGGCCGGATAGGGTTTATCTGTGCCACAGTGAATCTGGAGTTGGATTCGATGTATATGATGCTGTTGAGGTAGATGGATTACCAGAATACATCTCGGCCACCAAGGTACGGGAGATTCAATTGGCTACTATTGTAAAGACTCTGGAAGCTGTTACCGAAAACCTGCGCTATTCCGACGAAGACGACGCTATCGAAACCATCAACCTAGAATCAATCATTGAACAGGTGAAGATATGAGCAGTTCAACCGGACTTGAAATCGTTAAATCTGCCAAGAAAATTCATCGGTGCAGTTGGTGCGCCAACAAAATTGAAGTCGGGGAATCATATAAAAAATATCGATATTTTGATGGTGGTGATGCGGGAACGGTAAAGTTGCATCCTGAGTGCTATGACGCAATGAAAGAATGCGATGATCTGGACGACCAATTTAGTCCAGGAGATAACCCGCGTGGATGCAATTGTGGTCACTGCCAAGGATGCGAACGATGCGCTAAATTCGCTGCCGCTATTGGTGAACAACTAAATGAAGGACCGGCTAAATTAAACTGATCCAATTCAGATCAGACTCCGGCGCGATCTTGCACAATCTGTTTTTGACACGCCTGCAGCTGGCCAACTATTTCGTCTGCAAGACTGTCTTGCTGGATGAGAAATTCTGCAAATTGCTCAGAAAGTTCGCCTGGCGCGCGATCATTATTTCCGGAGGTGCTGGAGGTAACTTGGCCGGCGACACTTCCACAGGTTTGCACGCAACTGGTGGCACCTGGGTCGCGCAGCTGCAGAGTGCCAGCACGCAACTGACTGATAAGAATATCTTTTGCAGAGACATCATTTTGTTTCTCCTGTTCATAACTGGCTACGATCTGCGCTTGTGCCGCAGCATTCTTTTGTTCTGTCGCACGCGCTACATCATTGAGACGCTGTATCTCAGCATTAGCATCCGACAATTCTTTATTGGCTTTACCCTGCCAGATCACACGCTCAGCAACATGACCGGCATTATTTTGCCATTTACCAACGCCAAAAAGTGCGCCTACCATCAACAGTAACATAATTATAATTAACCAAGGGTTAGGCATTTTGACTCCGTGCATCGAAATAAGATTTAAGGGCTGCTGCTTGCAGTGCCATATAAGGCACATCTACCGAAGCGATGACTATCGCACCGTTGCTATCTGGATGAAGAACCGCAAATACCATCGACCATTTCGTGATCTGTACGGTACCGTACATAATCAAGATAGAAACAATATGCTTGTCAATTTGACGCTTGTCAATAAAGTCCCACAATCGCTCTAACATTATGCCGCCGCCAATAACATATTTTTAGCAATTCGATTCATCCATCCCTTTCCGTAAGAAGGCCATACCGTCAGCATGGCCAGAAAGGATATCCGATAGGAATCGAAGCGCAAAATTAATTTAAGAGGATCCAGTGAACGGATTGCACCAATCGTTTGCTCACCTAAAACGCCGTCAATCACCACGCCGGTAGCGCGCTGCAACCAATTCACCGCATGACCACCATTATAGGCCGCGTCGAATACCTGGAAGGCCACCCGCGCGTCAAATTGATCGCATTGATATACGTCCCAGTATTCTGATTTAGCGATCGCCTGAGCCTGTTCTAGCGTTAAGTCATGCATATCACCCTGGAACCCCCAGCGCCGAGCCACAGCCTCGGTAATGCCGTACATCGTCGGGCCGCCATCGTCTACGGTATAGCCGCCCTCGTTTAGCTCGAGCTCTGCAAATGCCTGGATGAATACGTCATTCACGATGATCACCTTGCTGTCTTTTTCTGAATTCAACAATTTGCATCCCATACCAAACAATGGCGAGCAATGTGGAAATTACGGTCAACGTGGTCGGGAGATAATTTAACCAACCGAAGACGACAGCAATCGCAGGCGTAATTTCAGCAATAATTTTTTTAATGTGATCCATCAGTATCCCTTTACTGATCAATACAATTGATACCACGTTGTTGTACTGCCCCTACATAAATATCCATGTCCTGAACCCAAAGCAAGGGTTGTCGGTGCGTCCGCTACAGTCCCACTCGTTGCATTTACGGTCAGTGCTGTAATTATCTGAGTGCTAGAAAACCTCGCAATGCTACCGTTATACCCGCTTGTGCAGCCTGGCAAAGTAATCGTCAATGCCGCCAGAGTTCCGGCTGGCACAATTAATGCAGTTTCCGTACCAGTCGCAAGCGTTACAGTGGCTCCTGTCGTCGGAGTATTGAAAGTGTAACCGGTATCCAATTCTTGCAATGTATGTGCGATCGAAGTCGATCCAACTGCTAATGGAGTAGTTAGGCCTAATGAAACATTGTTCATTGAGGAAGCGGTGGCTGGGTTAATAGTTACTGTACCGGTTCCTGTTGGGCTTATGCTAACATTAGCCGAGGCAGGCGATAAGTTGACTGTACTTGTTGCTGTTATTAATGACGATGAAATTCCGTCAACGAAAGAAACAATCCCTGTTGAATTTGAAACGCTAATTGGGTTATCTGCCAATGTTCCGGAGTTGTATCTATTTAAAGTGAAAATACTTGTTGATGTAAAATTTTCTAGTGACCAAATATTTACACCATTATTCTGAAACTGATACTGGACACTATTTGAGCCGCCAGTATCATTGCCAGAATAATTTACCGAGGTTCCTGACTTGGAAATATTAATGTTCCCAGATGAATTAACTGAGGTAAGTGTGCCTACTGACGTAATTGCTGGTTGCGCTGCGGTCGTGACAGTTCCCGCCGTAGTGGCAGAATTCGCTGTACCTGCATTGCCACCAATTGAACATGATGCGCATGTGCCACTTAAATTAGTTATCACTCCAGAATTAGGCGTACCCAATACTGACGAAATCAAGGTGAATACATTTCCAGTCGTTATGGTTGCTGCATCAGTTGCAGAGCTATTTGCTAAAAAATGGATCGCGTTTGATGTTGTAGTTCCAATTACCAAATCAGATGTAGTTCCAGTAAGATAACTTGCGCCAGGCAAATTCAATGACCCTGCACCAGTAAATCCAGAGCTGTTAATTCCAAAATTAGCATAATGCGTAGTGGAAGTCCCTTGGTCGTTCGATAAAACTAAATCTGTCGAAGCCGTAGGTCCGCTATTCGTGTTTTGCCAAATCGATTGAGCATAGCTATTTGCACTTGTTTGATACGATTCGAATAAATTGGTATCAGAATAGCTAAGCGTTCCGTAATTAATTGCGCCAGAACTGGCTGAGCCAGATATGGTTGCATTGGCTTTTAATGATCCAGTGGTAACCAATCCAGATAGGGTCGGCGCAGTATTTAGAACAACCGTGCCTGTTCCTGTCGTCGAATAAGATGTTCCCCAAGCCGATCCTGTTGAGTTAGGTATTCCAGCACCAGGATATGAAAATAAAGTAATTGTAGTCCATGCTGGAGCAGTCGTTGCTCCAGTTGATTCAATTACCTGACCAGATATTGACCCAGAAGGATTTAATAATTGAATCGGCATTTTTGTCTGAGCAAATAAACTTGCTGACACAAACCATAACAGTATAAATAATTTTTTCATGATCAATCCATAAGTAAATTAATTGGTATTGGCGAGATAAACAGAACTTCTATATCGCCTAACATATACCCGATGGCAAAGCCGTTTTTGTAGATGTAGCTCATATTTTCCCCATTTTAATAAACCTCGGCACATCCAGAAAGAACAAGGGTTTCTCCACTTACTGCCGGATATGTCCCATCATAATTGTCGATATTTAGCGAGAAAGAATTTGCCGCGATGTTCCCCTGCAACATTTTTCCGGAAATTCCTGTGGCTCTTCCAGAAATCACGGTGGCACTGCGCACAGTGAACGGCAATGTGCAACCAACTGCACCAGCACCTGTACCGTTGGTTACAACATTTATTGAGACGGACATATACACAATGGAGCCTGTGCGAGACCAATATACTGACCCAGTTGCCGCCGTTATCGTTCCAGTCGCAGCACTGATAGTTGGTGTATATGAATTTCTGACATTCGTCGCAACATTTCCCGCGGTATTGGATTCGAATGTGCAACTATAAGTGACGTTATTGGTCTGGACTGTTGCATTAATCCCATATCCGCCACAATTGGTAATTTGGGTTTCTGACCCAATCGTTATTAATGTGCTTGCATCTTGAATGGAAATATTATGTGACGTTGCATTGAATAATTGCCCCATGCCGAATGTAATGCGGCTATTCGGGAACGCTACAATGTTAACGTTGATACCTACACCACCCGATCCAACTTGGCCAGCCGAGCCAACAAAAGCATTGAGAGTTATATTTGATCCACCAGCTAAAGTATCATCAATATAGAAACCATAATTTTTACAGCCATCTGAAACACAAAATTGGCTGAAAAGTAGTTCTCTGTTGCCATTTGCAACACGACTATTATCTATCTGTACATTAGTCAGATTCCCATATAAAAGAACTTGGCCAACATACAATCCACCGAAACCGCCGCCAACCGTTAATGCCTGCTGACAATTTGTAATTGTGCCTTGGTCAAGATAAAGATCAGATCCACTGCTACCACTGGCCTCTCCATTCACGATGAGGGCTTCGTGTTGAACATTAATTTCGAACCCAATATAGTCTGTTACGTTGGTGTTATCAAACCAGATGCCATCCCAAAGGTTCTGTGTTGCATTAAGATTAGAAAAACTAATATCGAAGAAATTTGATCCATTCTGCTGCTTCTTGATGTGCAGTGCGGTGCCTGCTGTCATTGTTGTGGTTGAGTCAATATTAAAACCGCCAATAGTGCATCCAGAAAATGAGGTGGTTCCATCGCCAATAGTCCACAAATCATTCGTAGTGTTGGTTCCAGAATAAACAAATTTGGTTGATTGTCTCCCTGCGCCAGTTATAGACATTCCACTAATAGGAGGTATGGCGATTGGGACAGTGAATTTAAAAGTTCCGGAAGGGGCTGTTACTGCTATACCTGATGCTGCTAAGGCTATCCATTTAACAATTGCTCCAGAACTGTCAATAACGCCTAAAGGATCTGCAGGTACACCTGAAACACCATTCGCACAAATATCTAGCAAATTCACGACTTGCTGATTCTTAGCCTGCTGCGTGATCGTTGCAGCGCCTGTACTGCCTTGGTTATAGCCAATTAATGAAGATCCATTGGGCTGGGATAACGCGGAAGGAATACCAACGGATAAAGTAGTACCACCAACAATATAGACTTTATTAACACCCACTGGGATAGGCGCAATAAAAGTAATCGTGTCCCCATTAATTGAATACTGATCTACTCCCTGATAGGCGGCATCATAATGCACAGTCACATTAGCGTCACTTCCATAGGATCGCGAAAGAACCAGTGAAGTAGTAACCCCCGGAGTAAAACCGACACCAGCAACAAATGGGCCTTCATTAATTAAATCTCCTGCCCCAACACTAGAAGTAATAGGGTAAAGATCTACATTGCCGTTCGCATCAAAACCAATGAGATTATTTGACCGAATAGTCGAAGATGACGGCAAACTTAAGTTAGCTGCAGTGGAAGACTGACCAACAGTCAAGGCAAGCTGGCTAGCAGCAGCAAGTTGCTGCGTCTGCATTGTCAAATTATCTAATGCTTGTTCAACAACATTAGGATAATAACCAGATTGATTCACTAAACTGGTAAGTTGCTGATAAGCGACTATTCGCTGGATGATTAAACTAGAACCGATTGGGATAGGGCTTCCCGCTAACGGATAGGTGACCACTCCGCCTGAGGGGTTATCTAATCCAGATACGGAATATTGCGACGAAGAAAGAGGCCACTCCACGTCATTAGTGTCAACATAAGTGACAAATAACTCCGCCACTAACGGAATAATAAAACCAAAATTAAATGTATTGGTGAAGCCATTCCCTTGGCTCACGCTAGTATTTGAAGTGGTCGAGATAGTCAAGGCAATTCCTTAATAGGTTGCCTTGCGGGTTGCGTGGTGTTGGCTGTGTTAAGGTGAAGCCAGCTTGCGCAAGTAGATCAATTTATTTTTTATTGCTTTGTCCTAACGCGATTCCGCGCGCCAGATCAACAACGCCTTTCGGCTGTTCTTTGCCGGAGTGTACATCAGCTAAGTATTGCGCGGAAGTCCCCAATTGACCCATGCCAGGAATCCCCAACCCGATCGCGTTACTCAAATCCTTAATCGGCGCCCTGACGGGCTTACCTTTAGCCGCTTTGACAATATCTTCAACCGGTTTCGTTACTGTGCCAGCCGCGGTCATATACGCCGGTTGTCCAGCGCTGCTATGCCCTTCCAGCATGGACGCAATATTACGCACGAACGGATCCAGCCCAGTCACTTCGCCGGCAATCGATTTACCTACCCAGTGCGCCCAGTCTTCGCCCTTGTCTTTACCGGCCACAGCGCCGGCAACAAAAGAAGGAACCAGGATCGCCATAATGTATCGCGAAAACAACTCAGGCTTGGAAAAACCGGCCGTTTTTGCTTTGCTGAGCAAATCCATATTCTGGCCCAGCGTGTTATTCATGAAACCGTACAGCGTGGTCATCATCTTGACCGCTTCGGATTTTTCATTCAATAACATGCTGCGCGCGGATTCGATGTTAGATCCGTGGGCTTCCCGAACAAGTTGGTTCGCATACGCGACTGCATCCTCGTGACTCATTGGCTTCCCAGTCCCGCCGCGATTTTTTGGGATGCCTTCAGTGACAGCGCGATCATAGGCAGCGTGCGCCGTTGGCACCGCCGACATGAGATCCAGGAAGGCCACCCCAGAATGTCCAAATCGTTCAGCGCGACTATGCAAACTCTCCGGCTCAAACATCGAAGCAGTCAATTCACGGTAATCACGGTCCTGCTGCATCGCACGCGCGTCAATCTCGGGAAACTTGGCGCGTGCGCTGGCGACTTCGCCCTCGTGATTCGTTGCGATCGCCAATGCCCGGGCCGCAAAATACTTTTCACCGCCGCCGCTAAAGTAACCTGCCGACTTCGCCAACGCAGATCCGCCATGTTTAATCATGGTCGACAAACGCAACCCGATGCCGTTAGCCACCATCATGCGCCGTGTTGCGCCCATCACCTTGGAGACCTTGGATAAATTGGCGTCCGTATTTTGTCCGTTGGCCAAGTCACCGATCCAGCGCTGTATCGACTTGTAATTCTCCGGTCCATACGAGTGCATGAACTGCGAGCGGAAATCCGGATGGTTGACAATTTTGTTAGCATCTAACAACGCTTCCCGATAAGCCAGATCATGGATGGTGTCGTGAATCCGGCGCTCGACGGCGTGATAATCTAAATCAAGGCGGTCATAGTAATTGGCTTTACGCGTATTCAATGAGCCGTTGGTGGTCGTATCTGCGCGGAAATAGCTCGAACCAAATGAACCGTCATTCGGATTAATGGCTAACTTCGATTCCCGTGCTTTGGCCAACCGTGAATTAATCGGGTCGTAATCAATTGGCGCATACCAGCCTGGCATTTCGCCAAATTTGGTACTAAATGGACGCGGCTCGACCGGCTCCGGATCCACATTGCCAAGCCGGCGATTCATGGCTAATTCTTCCTGCCAGTGTTTCGATACGGCATCCGCTTCGATAACACGAGACTGCCAATCTTTCTCTGTCATATTGTCGTGCAGGAATGACCAGACATCTTCCCCGTGCCACTCCATACCTTTGGTCAGCTTATCAAAGTTGGCTTCATTACCCACATGCCGGGCAATCCCCAGCATTTCCCCGCGGGTAATGCGCCGGTAAATTTGACCACCAGTGAGGTTTTCCGGTGATCTGGTCAGATCCCAGTCCACCAATTTATTGTTGGGTACCAACTCATTCAAACTTTGTTGCCAGTCTTTCCCCAACTTATCGACTACCGCGCTTTTAAAGTCGTTCGAAATCCCTTTCAACATACTGACTTTGTTGTAATTGGCATCAAACACGCGATTAAAGATATAGCGCGTAAAGGGCCCGAGGATCTGTTGATTGTCGAAATGGTTGGCTTTGTATTGCTGCGGCTTCAATTCCGCCGCATAGCCCCGCAAAGCGGCACCCATACGGGATAGTGCTACATCCATCAACGGATCAACCCCCAATTGTTTCGGGTGAATCAATTCCTCGGTGGTGAACCTGTCCGGACGCTCCTGCATTTTGGCGGTGATCTCATTGACAACATCACCCAAGTCCATTTTTTTATCACCCATCGTGATGGTCTTACGCTGACGGGCAATCGTCTCTAACGACTTCATGGTGTCATGGAAACCTCGCAACTGCTCCATGGTCATCTGGCGCCATGGCATCCGAACCGCAGAGTTTGCCATATCAACATTCTGGACCGGTGAATAGCCGGCCGCAATCTGCGAGTCATTCCAATTTTTTAACTGAATCTCTTTTTTGGTCATGCCCTGCGTGGGATTTTTGCGGAAATCAAAGCGCTCGCGCAACGCATCGATCTGCTCCAGTACGTCCGGATCCATCTTGCCGCGAATCGTGGCTTTGTCATATTGCGCCTGGTTGGCCAGAATGCGTCGGATATCGTCCAAAGCTTCCCGCGATGATCTGGCTAGACTGTTGCTGAGCAGTGCTTGGCGTTGCGACTGAGCAGCTGCGCGCGGATCCTTAATCACCTGGCGTACCGCTTCTTTATTGGCCTTGGCTTCCGCAATCTCATACTGACGCGGATTAATCTCACCAGCTTGCTTCGCTTTGATAATATTGTCGGCCAACTCTTTTGCCGCTTTGGTTAGTTGCGTCTCTGATACTTTGGAATCAGTGAGCAACTTTAATCCGGACGCCATAAACCGGGCGCGCGCTTCGTTGGCCACCGCGGCATTAGCTGCATCCTCAATCGCTTTACGGTCCACCAGCTCACCATGCTTTTCGAGCATGCGCTGATCGGTCAGTTGCTTAATCGCTTCATAGGGGGATTCTGACTCGAGTAAACTTTTAATCATGTCACGCCCAGATGGGAACCCCATAGTCTCAGCCAGCATGTCCGGGTCCAATCCAACGGTATCGGAGGTCATGCGTCGCTCTGACAAAGTCTTGAATTCCCGGGAATCCTCGCCGTACATGGCCTTAACATCTGACGTAGAGAGTTTGCCGTGGTACTTTTCTTTCAGATCGACCGGATCCAGATACGGTTTTTCGTTACGTGTGAAATCCTTTTGCCAAGAGAATTGATCATTACCGTTTTGCTGGTCGTTGAATTTTTCTTCAAACTCGCCCAAGTCATGCTCAGACAGATAATTCTGCTCGACCAGTTTTTCAGCCATGCGATCAATCGACAAACCACCTTCTTTCCTGACGATAGGCTTACCGAATACGCCGGAATCACCGATATCGGCGCGCTTTAACCCCCACTTACTAGCGACTTCATCCGCATTCAATCCACCATTTTTTGCGATCGCTTTATACAAATTATCCTGCGTTGGATCAACCTGGTTCGGATTGCTCTTCGGCGCTTTCTCACCAGGCAAGACCTGGCCAGCCTCATCACCACCCACGGACAAAAACTGCCAAGCCTGGTAAACCGGCTCCTTCATCACTTCTTTGGACGCCGCTATTTCTTCACCACGCCGCATCACCTTGCCACGCTCCTGCAGTCCCTTGATCACTCGACTGCGCGCATTGGAGGACCACTGCATATCCCGCATACTTTTCGCCTGTAGCTGCGCCACAGCCTCATCGGTAGCCTGCTTGCCGAGCGAGATATAGTCGTGCAACTGGTCCTCCGTAGCACCGGACCGACTGAGATCTAATGGGAAATAGCCGCGCAGTTTTTCGGTTTCACTGATCGCCTGGTCACTGGCCAACATGCGATCCATGACTTGACTAACTTCCGGCGTAAATGAACCAGGTGCCACCGATTGATAGACCGACAGCAACCAGCTACGAAAACGCGAGAATAAGGATTGCAGTTTTTGCGTAGGCGCTTTGCCTTCCATCAGATAGGACTCAAACGCAGTGGCAAATTTCTCGTGGCCGGCACGCTGCTCATCCAATGACATCGCATTCCAATTATCGTTGCGTGTTTCTGGTGTGGCGCCTGGCGTACCCATGAACTGCTGCAGCGTGTCCATATCATCCTTGAATTGTTGCGGCGCACCGTCGCGGTTGGCCATATCATTCAAGACGTGCAAATAAAAATGACCCGACTCGTGTAAAAACGTAGTCAGGTCAGCATGCTTAAATAAGCCGATCGTGTGTGTATCAGGATTGAAGCCGCCGCGATTTTCCTGGCTTAGCGTTTTTTCTTCGCCGCCGCTTCCTGTTCGTCCGCCAGCTGATTCCAGGTCTTGCCCTTGTGTTTTTCCTTGAATCTCTCCAGCGCTCCCGCTAGATCCGGCTCGGGTCGTGATGGCTTGATATTTGGCGTCGTCGATGTCGCCGTTTTCTTTGGCTTTGTTTGCGAGGTCATAAAGATCCCCTTTCACCTTATTATAGTCATATTTAGGCACATCTTCAAGCTTTCCGACATGCATTTGGCTCAATTCACCCTGATTATTGACAATTCTTATTTCTACGCCAGGATCATCCTTATAGTGCTCTGCCAATTGGCGAATTGTATCTGACGCACCGACATGCGCCGCCGCCAACGTTTCAAGCGGGAGGACGCGATCACGTCCCATGGCGAACTGAAATGCCTTATCGGCCGGTCGATTGGTATAGAGAATATCAACCGGCGCACCACTCGCACGCGCCTGGTCAATGCGCTTCTTGGCCGAATCAAAATTGGAAAGAGTCGAATCCATCACGAGATTGTCTTTTGATAATCCGAACGTATCGCGCGCCACATCCATCGCTTCAGACTTGCCACTACCACCGCCCCCGGCCGTAAACGTCACAGGCTTGCCGTCATTCTCCTTGAGCGCTTTCGAAAACAACATTTTTGACAACATCGAAGACGGTTCATGCACGGCATTGGCTAAACTTGGATCCTTAGCGAAAGCGGGAAACATCTCTTTTACCTTGTCCGGATCGATGACGTTGCCATTGCGTTTGAAGTAATTTTTGATCAACTTATCCGGATTCGTGCTGATCTGGTTATGCGCTTCGGTCTCAATCGCCTTATGTTCTGGTGAGAGCGCCGATTGTTCCAGTTCTTTGCCCGTACCGAGTTCACCGGTAATTTTCAGCGGATAGCGCGCATACATCTCTTCCGGCGTGATGCCGGCGCGCTCTGCCTGGGTACGATAGAACTCCTGGACCGGCGCCAGGCTGGCATTCACCACGTCATTGCTATAGCGACCCGTATCGCGCATTTGCTGCGTCAACGTGTCGCCAATCGTCTTAATCTGGTGATCAGTGTGTTCTTTGTCCTGTTGACGCTGCGCCAACTCCTGCGCGCGCGCGGTCTGCTCGTCCGATTGCGGTTTTAACGCTGCCGCCGCTTCCGTCACCGTCATGCCGTCAGGACTCGTACGCATGGTTGGAATAATACTATTCTCGACTTCCGTGCCGGCAATATGCGTTGCAAAGTCAGACACGGGGATACCGATATCGCCACCGGTCTGAATGGCCTCATCTAACTGCTGGTGAAATCCTTGGACACTGGACATGTCGACCGGAGACTGCGCCAACGCATCCGCGAACGTTTTGGCGTCAAAATACACCTGCTGACCGGGCAGTACCGCCTCGATCGCAGACTTAAATGCTTGCGGGTCCGCTTTCTTTAAATCGGAGTTTTGGGCAAATTCGGATACTTTTGCAATCTGCTCAGCACCTTGCTGTGCCTGCTCAGCCTTCAATCCATTAACCGCGGTATCAACCAACCCCTCATGCACTGGACCACCGTGCCCAGCTCCCAACACCGCAGCACCAATACCATTGAGAATCAGCTGCTGCGTGTCAAATGGCGAGACTTGCGGATTCACCATATTCATGGCTTGCCGAGATACCTCGCCGGTCGTGGCACCAGAAACAAAGCTCTGCAACGCTCGGCTCGGCAAAGATCCTTCCGCAGCCAACGGCGCAATGCCACCGAGCTCGGTAGTGCCGAACGTAGCAGAACCCACGCGAATAGCTTGGCCAAGGTCGTGATTTTGTTCATAGTCAGCTTGCGCGGCATTGATCGCCGCCGATATCGACGGCACTAGCATCGTACGCGCACCATGCACAACTTGAGCGCCGACTTCCTGCGCCACAGTACCTAATTTAGCCGCGCCAGCCGCAACCTGCTCTGGACCGGTCAGAATCGCTGTTGACAACATTTGCGTCATGTTCCCAAGCATGTCAGCGGCCTTATCTCCAAAACTGGCATTCGGATCCAATGCTAATTGATTCGATATATTCAGACCAGGCTGGACGACATGTTGCTCAAATATCTGACTTAATTGATCGGCACCGACACCCTTTAATCCCCAATTAATCAACTGATTGAACGAGTTACCCAAATCCTTAGCGCCGCGCCCCATCGCACGCAACGCGTCTAAACTGTAATCCCCCGCAGTACCAAAGCCACCGATATCACCTTGTTTATCCAGATCTTTCGGAGACAGTGCCGCAAGACCTGGTAACTCATTTTGCGCAATTCTGGCCGCATCTGGATTCTTGGCGACCCACCCCGCAACTGATGGGTTGTCTGACAATACTTTGGCATTCGTCTGGGCTAACGCTTGCGCCTGAAAACGCGGCACATCGGTTTCAATCGCAGATTGAGGCGCATTAAGTTGACGCGCAATCGGTGCAGCTGCAGCTGCCGTACTGGCGGATTGCTGACTATTCTGAATTGCGACAGCTTGCGCCTGCTGGGTGACATTGGCATCATCTTGCGCTTTCTGATTTTGCAGGAAACTATCAATTGGATCCGCACTCGAGATAGACGGCGACGCTGGTAGCGCCTTTGCAACTGGTTGCGCTACCGGTTGAGCCGGTGCGGCGTCTTTTTGCGACTGAAGAAAACTATCGATATCGTCAGCCATTATTTGCCTTTAGGTGGTTGTTGCGTATAGGCGGTATAGAGCTGGCTAAGTTGGTCATCAGTCGGAGGCTTTCCGTAAATTCTGGTGTATTTATCCGTCCAGGTCTGTTTTTGATCATCTGGAATCTTTGCCGTGAATGGTGCGCCGGCCGGTACTTGATAGGCGGCGACAGGCTTATCATTCGTGCCATAAATCAACCCAGGCTTTGGCGTCGTACCATTCACCAGCAAGCCGGATGCAATTTTTCGCAAAGTAATATCGTCGGGATATTTTTGATTCTGATCATGGTATTGCTCGAGCTTACTTTGCAGCTTGCCGTAGAACATTTCTGTGTTGTTCATTTCATCCGTGTTGGGCTTAGCTACACTGCCCAGGCCCATCGGTTTCAACATATCGTCAACGGTACCCTTAGTGTGGTCCCAATTCACCGATTTATCTTCCTGGCTGGCGTCGTGCTTAAATAGTGCCGCTTGAATGCCGGTCAATTCTTTAATCTCCGCTAAAGGGATCTGACCATACAGTTTTGATAGATCAGCCGCGGCAAATGAAGTGGGATCATTGACTGCCTGACCACGCAATTGGTAATAGGTTTTAAACCCGTCCTCAGTCATGGGCACATTCTGCGGCTTGGCTAGCGCGTTCTGAATCGACATCTTGACTTCCGGCGTGGCCTGCGCCCAAGCTTGCTGACCTTGCGGCGTACCGATTAACTGATCGACTGAATTTGCACGATCCGATCCATCTGGCTTACTCCCGAGCATTAATTGATTTAATGTGTCACGAGCTGCATTCTGCTGTGCTGTGACGCCAGAAAGTATCGTGTTGCCGTTATTTGCTGTGCGTGCTGCTACGGCATCCGCAAAGCGCGGGTCATTCGGATACATCCGCTCAGCCGCTTCACGCGCGCTTTCAACAATATCAGGCAACTGCGTTTTTAACTGGCTGGTGGTCGGCAACTGGCCGTTTTGATTCGGCTGCGGTTTGATCATCCCCAACCCGCCCCCCACATATTTACTGGTCTCGCCAAATGGGATCGCATTGGCAAATGCCATATTGTCACCCGTTACGCGAGGATCCGGCAGCTGTGTATTATTGGGATTCTTGCCGGACTTGTTGGTGCCGTTCAACCAGTCGTCAACAACAGCCGGACCGGCATTGTAAGCGGCTAACACCAGTGCAGGATTTTGATAGCGCGCTGTCATGGCGCCCAGATAATCCGTGCCAACCCGTGCGATTTCAGCAGCGGAATTATCCTTTGCCGGCGTGACACCATAACCGGGATTAGACGCAGTCGTTGGCATCACCTGCATGGATCCAGTCGCGCCCTTTGACGAAGTCAACGGAGAGCCATCTGGCGCCGTGCCGCCTTCCAATTTTTGAACGACGGCCTGTAAAGGTGGTTGATTCTGTGTACCTGGTTGAACCGTCAGAGGATCCAGCAACGGGCCACCGTTAATCGCCTGGTGCGCCAAAATACTTGTTTGAGTGTCTTTGGCAGCCGCCAGTAAATGCGCCTCAAGCGACGGACGGATGTCACCCAGAATCTTATTAGACACATCGTCATGCACTTGCTGGCCGACTTGATTGGTATAGGTCTCGCCATTTTTATACAGATCATAGGCACCCACCGGATCAGTAATACTCATTTGTTGCAAGCGGGATGCATAAGTCTGACTGGTGAATTGCGCCGCTTTTTCATTCGCTAACTCGACCGGCATGCCGCGAAACTGCGCATGCGTCATGATCTCCTGAATCCCAGATTGCAATCCGGTATTAAAACCAACAGGATCATTCCAATGCTGCAATGCAAGCTGTCCAGATGCAGAGACCATGCCTTGTGATGTTTGATCCTGATACACCGTATTTTGCTGCGTCTGGTGGCGGGCTGCGCCGTCCATATTGAAGGATTCAAGCTTGCGTGAGATGTTGTCAAACATTTGCTGCTGTTGGGGGTTCGCCAGTTGGGCCCTGGTTTGTTCGCGCAGGTCTTCCATACTCTTCATGTACGCCGGCATACCATCCACCGCATCCTTGCCTTGCGTGGCGAGATAACCCTGGGTGAGTTGGGTGGCTTGCGGAAAATAATTTTTGTAATACGTGTCGTTGGTATTAGTCTCGTTCTGGACTGCCTGGACATTAATCGCTGATTGCGTGATTGACGTATCCGCATTTTCAAGCGACTGCCCCAGACCGCCCGCAGCCTGAAACTTGCCGGCACCAAATGCAGACGCGTCCGCACCTTGAATATTTTGATAACCAAGTGGCTGATTATTAAAAACGCTTTGTGACGATTCTTGGTCTGGCAATATCGGCATGACGTGTCTTTCTTAAATTATGAGGATGTCGCCTGATACCCACCGCCGCCCGGTTTATACCAGTTGCTCGACACAGTGCTGGCGCCACTCAACATACTGGAGAAAGACCCCAACATACCCGCCTCCGCCGCCTGTTCGCCTTGCATTGTTTCTAAATTCGATGTAGCACTAAAATCAGCACCTTGATTCGTATAATTCCATGCGGATCGAGCCGCATTGCTGACGATCGTTTGTTTATTCAATTCATCCACCTCAGCAACTCCTTGCTGATCGCGCAGGGATGAACCACTATTCAAATCCAGTCCAGACGCGCCCATGACAGCGCGAATCATCCCTTGATGTTGTGCGGCCTGCTCTTCTTCGGCCTGTACCTGGGTGTTGCCGGTAGCGGTTGCTGCATTGGCATTGTAGGACGCAATCGTGGCGTTATTCTTAGCGACTTGCGCCTGGTACTGTGCCGCCTGGTTAGCGGCCTGCCCCTGTTCGTACGCACTGTATGCTGAAATACCGGCGCCGGCAATGGCAGCAACGCCACCAGCAATCGCCACCCCCGCGGCTGTTATACCAAATGTCATCGCACACACTCCAATAAGTTATTGATCAACTGTACGTTGTCAGCACCACCAATCAACTCCTGCGCCGTTGAATGTGTCAATTCTGAGACCAGCTTTTCTAAATCGGTCTCGGTCGTTGCGTGGACAGTCGTAAAATACGTGTCATCAATGGCGTACATGGCGCGCTTTGTTCCTGGAAGTGATACAAAAATTTCCTGCAGCGCTTGAATATTTCTCACCTCTTGATCATCAGTGACGTTCAAATTTCCCGATACAATGCAAATATGTTCACTTTTATGCACTGCACCCGTTAAGGTAATCCCCGCTCTAATGAGCATTTGCCGCGCATACAGACCAGGAGCGAAGTAATGCCAAAGCGGTACGCTGACTTGTGGAAGGCGGCTATTCTCCTGCTCTAAGCGGTTGACCTTATCCAGCATTCTATTTGTCACTTGGTTCATGCGCTGCCCAATGTGAAACGGTGAAATAATTTACCCTCAATACCCCAAGGCGCCGGTTCTTCAATCTCGGCACCCAACCAGATCAACCAACGCACCGACAGTTTATAACTGGCATCAACACGCCCGATTAACCTGGGATGATGGTGTAGCAGCTCTGGCAACAGCATTTTACAGGCACGGGCAAACTGTCGGCTATGTTTTTCTACTAAATTTGTCGTTAAAAACCAGGGATAACTCTCGTCATCCAATAAGTCTGGTTTGACAATACCGAACATACAAGCCACTTCACCGTGCACAATCCAGGACCAGGCAATCAACGAATGATTCAATTCAAATAATAAGGACTCTTCCGGACCATGTCCCCGCGCCGCAAACACCTCGCGCGCTTCCGCTTCCCGTAGTTTTGGTGCCATTGACTTGGCATGCAGCCGAGTCGCGGGAACAAGCTTGCCTAACATCAGGTATCCCCGACGTATATTTCCGGAATCAAGGCCAGAATCGTACTGGGCAATGGATAATTATTTTGCACACAGACCTGACCACCGACAGTCCAGACTGACTCAGTCACGACGCGCTGATCGCCCGTAAATAATGGAATCGGTTGGCCCATTGGTTGCGTCGTGCGCTCTTTAATTTCTGTCAGCGTGTTGAAGTCAGGACCGACCGACAGCCCACGCGAATCCTGCATGCGCACCGTTACCGCTGGAATCGTTTTGCGTTTTGATTGAACTGTTGGGCCGCCCTCGATGTCGATATAGAGTGTTTGTAATTGACAAGTGAACCCAAGACCAATGGTGATTGCCGTGGCCGGCTGATCTAGCGTGATTGAACCAGCGACAACCATCCGGCTGGCTTCGACATTGCCATCCGCTAGGATAGAAACCATCTCACCGTCTAAATGATCCAATCCAGCAACCACGGTCACCGGCGCCGTGCACGACCAGGCTCCAGGAAGTGCCGGATAGCTGTTCGTCATGGGATTGATCATGTTGACAGTGATCGCGCCGCCACCTTCCGCCAACACGACACCCATACCGTTGTTAATCCTAACTACATCACCAACCGTCAGCGACGTGAATACCGACGCGCTAGGACTCATGATTTGCGGGGAGGCAAGAATAGCCTGGAACACAGCGCCAGAACCTGCACCACTGGGGTCATAAATGACAAAGACAGGATTGGTGTAATTCTGTCCTGGCGCAAAGACGGCGACAGACAGAACGCCGCCAACGGTCGTTGTGGTAAACAACGCACCAGATCCGGTCGGGTCAGTTACGCTCACAGAGGTAAGCGGCCCGTAGTTAGAGCCACCAAAGATATTATCAACACCCCAAATTACGTTATTAGATTGCGCTCCTACTGGTGTTAATGTCGCTGCTGGATACGTGAGGGGATATTGCAACCCCGCATCTACACACCATGCGCGAGTGACATCTGCAGGCAATCCAACAGTAGCGGATCCAGGAATTTGCAAAGTAGGATCACCACCCATGAAACGGCTCTCGAATCGCTCAATATACTGGAGATATTGGCCGTTAATCATGCGCCCAACAATGGCATACACAGCGTCTTCGCTGCCCTCACTCACCGAGCACACCGATAAAAATTTTCCCTGCGTATTGTGATGTGCCCACGCCTGCACATCCTGCTCTTTCAGGTAGGTGAGCGATAACAATACGCCGTCCTCGCGCACACACCAGACAATTTTCCATGGCTCTTCGGCATAACACCAATTTAAAATCTGGTGCCCATAGAACAGATGATTTGACAACATGGTGATATCGGTACCGGTGTACAGATTGACATAAAAATTGTAGGACAAATCCCGAACACCCGCGCCCTTTGCCTGCACATACAGAATGTCGTAGTTGATGGTGATTGGCTGAATGTCTGAACAGCCGTTATATGCCTGAGAGGTAGCCGATACCTGCGTGGGCGTAATTGCACTGGCTGTGCCACCGTCTACTTTCCACGCGCCCGATGATGTCAACACGATCAGGCTTTGCATGGGAATCATGTACTTGATGGCATTGACCTGCAGACTGGATATCGTGATCTCAATATTGTCATCCGGCTTGGACGGAATCGAATAATTCATGTTAAAGAAGTCGCCCGACTTCGAGAAATCAATCTGTTCCGGGGCATTGGCCATGCCACCAAATGCCTGGCGCTCCTGATAATAGGTCACGCATCCAGGATTGCCCGCCACCGTAAATGGGTTATACGCTTGGGGTGGGCAGTTCGTGAAGTCCGGCAAGATATTATTATCAATAAAAGTATTCGTGGCCGCAGGAGTCACCGCACCCACATATCCATACAAGGCACCAAGCGGAACCGTTGCGCTCAAATTCTCTTGCGTGCGGTAAATATTGTACAATTCAGCGCCGGTCACGGACGGAATCGTGACCGTATTGTGCGCGCCAGTATTTTGTCCTAACGCATAAATACCACCCGTAGCGGCCACGTTCGACGGCAAACTTTCCACGCCATTGACCACCGCAGTCGCCACATAATCGTAAAATGTATTCGGGTAGGTTGTGCCAGATCCAGCCGTATTCGCTACAGTCACACCAGCCGGCGCCGTACTGGCAGGCACAAAACTCACCGAGGTAATAGTCCAAGATGCATCACCGGACCGCGTCAATACCTGTGGCGTGTAACTGTTGTGCGTTAATGTCATGACGTTGGCAGACTGGGCAAATTTCAACAGAGCCAAGTCAGAAGCAGCATACGGCGTCGTCAGCGTATACACGCGACTGATTGTCCCACCACTTGTATAGGCACCATAAGCCGTCGTGTTGATGTTGGCACCATACATGTCCAACAGCGTTACTTGGCTCCCTGTGGCTGCTGATACAGTGGCATAGCGCTCATTTAACTGCGTCATACCGCCTATATTGTTCAGGTACACCAGATCACCCACTGAGTAGGCATTCGTCGTGGCGATCACGCAGGTCCCTGCATTGGGAATGCCAGTAATAGCATCCGACGCCTCAAGAACCAAACCGCCATCCTTGACCACGCGCATCGTATTGTTACCGAATACCAAGGCATAATTTTGAATGGTGCTGAATGAAAAAGGAATCAGGCGGTTTGGCGTTGTGCTGTCTTTGCACTGACCGATAAAGGATGTTCCGGACCTGGATGAGGCGCCCCCGCGGTAATCGACAAAATAATTTTGGAGTAGTGCTGCGCCAACGTGGTACTTGGCTAAATCAGTGCGCCCATAGAGAGAAGGGGCGAGTTCGCCAGCGGCAAAGGACGGGAGTATTTTGGGTTGGCTCATACATACAAAGTGAGAGGTTGCGGACTACCGTAAAACTGCCCATTCGCCATATTGCCCCAGTCCGCGGCATACCCGCGCACCTTGATCCAGTCCGGCATATTATCGATGACCGTGATGCCTTCGTTACCGTTCTTGGCTTGCGCCTGGACAGCATACGTGTCGGCCAACTGGACGGCCATTTGCTTCATTCCTTTATCGCCCGTCAGGGGGATTGCCACGCGTGAGCCCAGAAATGCCGACAGACATTGCACAAACAGCGGATCAAACATCTGGGTATTGGCGTTTCGAAACGTATAAATCCCAATGCCCTGAATCTGATTCGTGAGGATAACCTCAATCGGGTTGCCGGTCGTATCTAAATCGGTGCCCAGCATAAACTTGGGTGGTGGGCCCATTAATGCCGCTGGCGCCGGCGTGCCGGTCGCTACCGCCGTATTCAATTGGACAATAGGCAGCAGCTGGCGAAACATCACACAGTCGCTCGGATAGGCGTATTCGTACAGCCACGGAATAGGGACAGCTTGGTCTTGTGTAGCGTCAAGGAGCAGGGTGAGGGCGACCTGGCGCCGCGCAAAATTCCAATGTGCGGCACGCAAACAGCAATCTAAGGCATTCGACCAATGTCGACTAATCGCATTGGCTTCGGGAGATCCTTCACTCAGCGATGAAATTGTCGATCGCGTGCCGATAAGATCCAGCGCCATATTCGCAATTTCAACTTGTGAACTCATGGGTTATTTCTTCCCGTATATTTTTTCTGCCGGCGTGCGGGTATCGATATCGTCCTCGTCTTCCGCATCCTCAATCTCCGCCTTCATATGCGTGATCTGCAATGAACAGGACGAGCTCGGATCGCTGTTTTCACTGGCTGACGCGTGGCAGTGCGTGACCTTGCACATGGCCATAATGTGGACCATCTCGCCAATCTTGGGCATCTCAATGCCCAACTTTTTTAATTCCGCTTCGCCCAGGTTAAGACATAAACCGTACGGATATTCTTCCTTGTTGCTGTTTAAGTCGTTCATCGGCTTATCAGCATCGGCCCTGTCTTGCTTCATATGTACGAGATCGTCAGCCATGATAAACCTTTAAGTTAAGCGCTCAATACGTCCCGCTTGTGCACCTTCAGATAACCGATAATTGATGGTGCCCGACGTATATGCCGTGCAGTTCATCCGATACAACACGCCCGGCTCAACTTCTTCTTCCTGAAAGGCAGCTGGTGCGGTAAAGGTCAGCGCGGTGTTGGTGAATTTGTTCGTGACAGGCAACCAGGTAGTGCCGCCATCATAGGAAGTCTGAATAGCAACGGTGCCAACAAAGACACCCCATACCCCAATGTTAAAAGGGCCCAAGAAGGGAACCGGCGAGTTACTGCCGTCTGGACCTGTCGCAGTTAATGCGCCAATGACGACCGTTTGCGCTAGTTCCGGACTGGTGCTCGTCATCTTTCCCATGATGTACCCCTGAAGTTTAAAAAATAATGTGGTCTTAGTTAACCGCGGTCAGCGCTAAGATTGGGTCCAGATAATCCGGCGCCTTGGCTTTTTCAGCACGCGCCGCATCATTGAGCGGATCCATATGATGGCCTGGCAAGCCTTCCCATTCAACCTCTTCGCCAATTTCCATTAACTTATCATCGATATAGGCGCGTTCATTCAACACATAACGAGGAAATTCTGCAGAGCGTTTTTCGGGTGCTTTAACTGGTGCTTTGGCTGGAGTGCCCATGGTGTTTTCCTATGATTTGAAAGTGAAGGAATAAAGCAGGGCCGAAGCCCCGCTTTAGAAAAATACAACTTAGTTCGAAACAACGATACCAGGTTTGTAACACTGGTTGTAGTCGCGAGTGCCCAGCCAGCTAATCACTGCGCCGGTCGTATTCGCGCCGGCATTGACATACGCCGTACGCAGGTAGCGAGGCAGTGCGCCTGTATCAGGATTAACCGGTGGCAACGGGAGACTAAACAACGCTCCCACTGTCAACGCGGCAACCAGAATAGCACCGGTCTCAGAATACGTTGTCCAGGTGGTGTTATCGGTCGAACCTTGTACTTGAAAGTTGACCGAGGTACCGCCAGTATACGCAGTCGTAATCTGAAACTGAATCGCCAGACTGTTAGCACCAGGTCCATCACCCAGGTCACGATTATTAATCATGTCAATGGTGTTGGTGCTGGTGGTGGTGGCACCATTGGCAAATTGGTTGATACCAATAATGCCGGTAGATGCCGAATATGTGCCCATATCAAAAACCAAAAATGCATCGATCATAGCCATGGTAAAACTCCTTTGAAATTACAACTAAAAATACAACCAGCAGGCTGGAGTAGTTTAGATAGTTGATTCGGTTGAAAGGATAGCGTCCACGGTACGAATCGGGATGCCACGGAAAGTCGTGATTGCTTTACCTTCCCACTCTTCCAAGCGGAGCAACACGTTCGTTTTGTTGACCGCCTGAATATCCAGGTAAGTCCGGATGGTACGGTTGCAGTAGATCGCCAAGCGACCCATTTGCATCATGCCACCATCTGGCGCATCTGACTTCTGCTCAGTCGATACACGCACTGGGGCAGTTGGCAAGCGATGCACACCGCGAATCAAGCCGTTGATCAAGTTGGCAGCAGAACCGCCTGATAACAAGGTCACGTCGATGTTCGCGATACGCACCACATAACGCCAGTCACGTACAGTCAGACCCATATCCCACTTGAAATGGGTACGATAGCCCTGGTACAGATTGCCGTTGGCGTCAGTCAATGGCCATTCACCTAAGTCGCGATGCTGTAGCCCGGATATTTTACCTTTCGGGAAAATACCATGCATCGTGTTTGGACCCCAGCAAGCAATCCAGATCGACGTATTGGTTGATGCCGCACCACCCGCTGAAATCACGTTAGCCGCAGTTTGCGCTACAGCGATATTCGATGAATTGTAACGTGGGGCCAATCCCATGAAACGCTCTGGGTTGACGGTCACATTGCCGTAAAACAGCGTTGTGGCCATTTGCTGATTCATGCCTTCCAGGAAAGCCATGTCTTCCGATAAACGGAATTCAGCGGTATTCCCGTTCAGATCAGCCAGATCCTTATCGATCTCCGAATAACATTCCAACATACCGCAGTTGTCAGTTACTTGCGCGGTGGTGGACTTGGTTTTTACGACACCATAGTTCAACAGACGCCAGGTGGCAGACGGTAGGCCGGTGCGCACGGTGGTTTTATGACCGGTCGCTAAATTACCCTCGACAACCAGCATGTCGTCCAGGATCTCGTTAGTTTGTGACAGTAAGTTAATGATGGTAGCAATCTTGCCGTCATCATCAACACGTTTTGCCCAGTCCGCATAGGTTAGAGCAGTGCCGCCTAATATAGCCATGGTGAACCCCTAATAAAATTAAATTAGAAAGTCGCGCCAATTGGTTTATTTCGGTGGCCGTGTGATGTGAGGCCGATCAAAACAAATCGTTTGCGATTGTTTTATTACTCTTTGTGTCCGTTACCCAAACCTGCCATGGATGGATACATTGTCGCACCAGCTGATTTAGCACCTCCGCCCGGTGAGCCATTAATCGGCGTAGCGGGGAAAAGCGGCTGCATCGCTTTGTACAATCCATAAATAACATCAGGGTTGTTGCCGGCGCCCGTCAGAGACAGCGCCGTTAAAAATTTACCAGACGCTTCGGCACCCATTGACTGGACCAGTGCGGCTTTTGTTTTGCCGAGATTAGCATCTAAGTTGGCACCACCGATCTCGGGGTGATTCGTGACGCCTGCTCGCCATTCTGTTTGCAAGGTGTTCCACGCCTTCAACGGCGCTTCTTGGACTTGCTTTAATTCAGCACTATACATGTCCACGATCTTTTGTGCACCTTCTTGTGGTAATCCCAACGAATTTGCCAACGCTTTAAACTCAGTTGCCTTGGCCGGATCTAGCGTAACGCCTTCCGGCATCGTGAAATCAGTGTACTCAATCGCCGCGGGAGGCGCATCTGCTGCAGGCGGATCGCCAGGCTTTACTACGGGAGGCGCATTGGGATCAGGTGGTGCTTCACCCAGGAGTGAGGCGACCGGCTCCAATCCAGTGGCTGCAGCCGGTGCCGCGGCTGGCGCGGCTATTGGTGCAGCTGCAGCGGGTGCTGCAGCCGGGGGAGTGCCGCCAGCGGATCCGGACGCGTCGGCCTCATCCATGTAACGTAAAAATAAGCGTTTAATAAACATGTTTAAACTCCGTTCTCTTTCTGCATCAGCTGATACTCGGGCAGAAAGAACTGGTTAATTTCATTAAAGGTCGCCATGGCAGCATTACGCATGCCCAAGTTGTAATAGTCGCGGCTGTTCCCATTGAAGTCCGTTCGGAATATCCCGCAGCTGCTCAAGTTATCCCACATCCAGGCGCGCCCATTGACCGAACGCATAATTTCACCCAGACCCTCGGTGCGACGCAGTAACCGGATTTTGGCGCGCTGCTCTTTCTGTTTCACAGACAGCGCATTCCCGGCATTAAATTCAGTGACATCGCGCTCGAGTGTGTCAGTGGATAATGACATGGCTATCCTCCTTAATGGGCGTTTCTGAAATAGGCAGCGAATTAATACGGCAACCGACATGACCCAACTTCGAAGAGAGATACCAGTCCACGTAAATTGATAATCCTTTTTCACGCGCCTTGCGACAGAAATAGTAATCCTCCCCCTCAATCCACTCATTCCCGTCAACAGCGTCTTGGTGGGCCGGTGTACGGTAATACGGTTTCGCCATCTCTTTGAATGCCGATAATTTAATCAACATGCAACCCCCAGGCAGTGCGCCGACTTCCATGAGTTCAGGCAAATTCGTGCCGCTAACCGCTTCATCCAGCTGGCGGTCATCGATCGCCTTACCTAACAAACGATGTGGCTCTTCGCGCTGGATATAGGTGCAACCAACGATATCCTTATCATGGGATAACAAACGCCGCAGGGTGTATTGCGGAAATATCATGTCCGAATCAACAAAGAATAGATAATCGACACCGAGGCTTTGCGCTTGCTTGACCAGCAAGTTGCGGTTGTTGACGATCAGCGATCCCTTAGCATTAATCAGCGCGATGTTAACGGCTTCATGGACAACATCGTTTTGGGCAAAGCGACCACAACCATGTGCCAACGCCGCCAACGACATGGCAAAATCTGCGTGAACCATATCACCAGAAGGAATACAAATAGCGACCTTAGCCATATTTCACCACCTTGCACGACGGCGCCTGATGAATCAACACCGTATCCAATAAATGATTGGCGGCTGCCTCGGTCATTAATGACGCCTGCTCGAATTCCTGACTCCAGCCGCCCGTGGGACTCGCCAAACTGCGCCCCACTTCTGCGCTGTAATACAGCTTTGGCACGGAGTCCGTGCGTTGAATAACGTGCCCTGGCTGGTCGTTGAGGGCTTCCTGGTTGTCCATTCTTTAGTTCCTTATGGTAATTTTGGATACACACGTTTTGCTACTGACTTGCCGAGTACCTTATCGGCCTTTGAATCAATTTTACTTTCTTCTGACTTCGACATGCGCCCCGCGTTGACTGCCTGACTCGCACGCGCTTTTGCATTGGCGGCATGACTTTTATCTGGCACGGGAAAGCTACGATCTGGCCCGGCGAAAGATCCCGTTGGCAACGCCTTGCGATCAGAAGAAGTTAACTTTGCCATTTTTATTCTTGCGTCGGCAAGTTAGGATAGAGAGACGCGGCCGCACTGGGCGTCTTAGCTTTGCCTTTTCCTTGTTGTTGCCCTTTACCTGGCGTCTTGCGACCATTAGCTAGATTATCCGGCTTGCCTTGTTGCTGCATGCCTTGGCCTGGAGCCTGCATGTTTGCCTGCTGCTCTAAAACTTGTGCTGGTACGTTTGCCATGGTGTTACTCCTAAAGGCGTCGCGTTGTGCCGTCTGCCGGGTTAATCAATAAAGGGGGATGGTCTGGATGAATGGCGATTAATCTGTTTCCCTCAATCACCGCCAATTCTAAACCTTTACCTGTATAGCCTTGTGGCAAGTCGCAAATAAATTTTGCCTTACGCACAGCAACGCCAACAGTACCTTTTTCATGGTTATAAACTAACTGGGCATCCGGCAACGCTGGGGCACCCATCGTCATGGTGCGCTGAGCATACTCGCGATCTTCGTCTTCCTGTTCCTGCTGGAATCGCTGTTCAATCAACTTGCGCGCCTTATTATCAATCTGCGGATTGAGTAATTTGCGCAACGCTGCAATATCAATAATCTTTTCGCTCATAACTTAACTCCGTGCCACAAACCAAACTCAACCAGCTTTTCAGCGAGCGCCACCGAAATGTAAATACCTTGAAAATTAATAAGCGGTAGCATTTTCATTATGTCCCCAACATTTTCTGAAGCGCATTTTGACCGCCACCGACATCCGTTTGACTGAGTGTCTGCGCACCTTGCGCCGCTGCCGTTGAATTCTGTAACTGCTGCGCTTGCTGCTGCTGTTGATTGCGTGCCGCGCGGATCTGAGCGACTTTCTGTAATGCCGTTACAACTTTAGGTGAGACGCCGAGCATGTCAGCATATTCCTCAATCATTTCGTCAAAGTCGAGGTTATCCATGACCTGCGGCTGAATCGCAGCGATATTACCAACGAACTGCGCTAAGCGCTCAATGCCGGCCGTTGATGCGGCTTTCTGCGCTTCGGCCAACATGCTGATGTACTCAACTTTTATTTTCTGGCCAGCAAGTTGTGCAGGAACTGGGGGAAATAAACCAGCGCGGAGCATAATGCCAAAGACACAATCAATCGCAGGATCAAGCGCTTCATTCTCAAACCTTTCCAAGACTGGACCAAGCTGAATTAATTTTTCTTCCTTGCGTGCATCGATCTCGGTGGCCGTCCGGACTGTATCCAACTGGCTAATCATCATGAATAAGTCATTGAAGAATGTCACTTTGATGCGCTCTTGAACTTCCTTAATATCTTCGACTAAGCCAGAAAAGTCTGGCGCAATTTCATACGCTGGCCGGAATCCAACGCTGCCCTGCGTGCTGTTCACATAGGTCACGCCGCCAGGCAACATCGATGCGGGCTCATTCTTTAAGCTAACATCGGCCAGCATAGGAGGATTAACATGCTTATCAATCGCTTGGGCTTTGCGCTTCTGCTCGACTTGGAGCGATTTAATATCCCCAAGAGCATCCATGCCAGGAGAGCGCCCATAAGCATCATTGCCAACAATATCCCAACGAGGACTGATAAAAGGCTTTTCATGAAATCCCCGAATCCGCAGTATGTAATTCATGCCGGTACCGAGTTCCCAGTACACTTCACGCCATTCCATCCCCTTGGTGCCGGGTGACTTCGGGATGTAGTCTGTATTCTTTTCGATCAGATGGCCGATTTTAATCTCACGGGTGAGCATCGCGCCGCCTGTTTCAATCCCACCTCGTACGGTAGGCGAACAGTTCTCAAGACCAAACATATTAGCTACTTGCTGGATGGTCAATACAAACTCACGCCCAAGCGTTGATACATCCTGGCGATCATCATTCTGTAAAAAGTATTCCCCTGCACAGGTATTGAAGCAACGGATCACGTCATCGTAATCCTGATAGATGATCATGGCACCTGTGCCGAACGAACCAAGATCACCATATATAGTTGCCAGACTTGTATAGAAATTGGATTCCGCGAACACCGTCAATAAGCGCTTCTTGCACTCATCCAGCCATTTTTTTACTTCATCGATTTTATTGAGTTCGGCGTGGTTGGTGGAAAGCTTGACCCAGTTACTACCAGGTGAAGTAATGCCGCTCATCATGCCGGCCGCCAGAATGCGTAACGCAATCGTGCCAGTATTGTCGATAATGCGCTGATTGATGGGTGAACCTCGGTTTCCCTGGTTCGGTGTAATCAGCCATTTGTAGCGGCGTGGGATTAAGTAGTCGGCAATTTCTCGCCAGTGTGTCCACCAGGACATACGGTCATTCTTCATAGCAATTAACAACTGCTCACAATGTTGTCGCAGTGCTTGAATTTCCGGGGAAGCTTTTTCCCCGGTTGGTGTGCCCTTGATGGTGGACAGTTTTGCCATTAAATAACTGTCTGAGTAGCCGTTGTCGCAGGTGCTGGATTAGTCGCCAGCGCGCTGCCTTGATCATCCCCAGAATTTTCGCCGGTCGAAGTAGCCACCACGACCGGCGAGTCTGTCGAACTGCCAGCAGCTAAACCCGCAAAGGTATTAGAACCGACACCAGGACCAGGATCAGCTGGCATAGAAGAACCAGGCTGCTTATCTGCACTGAAGAAACTCTCAACACGCATCGCGAATTCTTCAAACAGGTTTTTTACCTCGCCGATCGCTGTCTCGTGCTGCTCAACAGTCACGATACCAAGCGATGCAGCAGCCTGAGCAGGAATGGGACCATCTGGTGACGCGGTACCGGACTCGCCCGAAACGGCGCCGGTCAATTTAGCAACCGCATATTGTTCGACGTTCTCGACGCGAGTGATGAGATCGCCGACTACACTGACTAATTCGCTAATCAGTTTGTCGTGGGCATCTGCAATCGCTTTTTCAGCATCCGCAAACTCGGTTGAATTGAATTTCGTTTTGACGTAGGCATTGAATGTTTGTAGTAATGACATGCTAACTCCCGAGTAATGTTTTGCTGCTAGTGGTGGGGGATGGATTTGTGACGCCTTGGGCGCCGGTCGGTGCGATGGTGGCAGAGGTGCCAAACGCGCCATTGGCGCGCTGAGCCACCGCCGTTCCTACTGCGACGCCTTGCGGCGACTGCAATGCAGGGATTGGTGGCGGGATGGTTACGGCCGGAGGTGCTGCTGAACTTGAATGACCGCCCATACTCAATACTCCCTATTTTGATTGTCGTTGCTATGTGTCGACGCAAACGGATCATAGTCATGCTGAATCAACTGATCACGATTTGCTGCTGCGTGCCCTGCATTTCTATTCGGTTGTACTGGATAAGCGAAGGTGAGCGCAAGCGCATCAGCAATATCCGGAGAGCTTAAACCACGCTTTTTCATATCCTTTTTCGATTCAAGTTGTATCGCATCGACGCCATTTCGCATCGCGTAGCCATACTCTCTGTCTGTAAGTTGCGATTCTAAGTCGACATCTGCCGGAATGCAACCCCCTGTTTTCAACCACTCGCGCATCACGCCCCACATCTCGGCGCACTTGTTAAAATACTTCACGGCATCTTGTCCAGGGTTGGAACGGTCAGGTGTGGCACCGAAGTTGATCCCAATTACCGGTACACGTAATTGTCGCAAACGATCCACAACTCCAGCACCGAGACCACCCTCATCCACAAAGATACCATCCGCACGGTAGAACTCGAATTGTTCAGCTACTCTGGCCGCCAATTGCATGGTGTCAAGTCCACGGAACTTTAACGGCGGGTGAGTGCGGCCATCACGGCCTTTACGTATGTAAATAACTGACTCGTCATCACCAAAGCGAGCAGGATCGACGCCGATAACCAGTGCATCATAAATACCTGCATGCGCTTCGATAGATCGCTGCGCTTCGACGAGGTCAGATCCAATAAACTGTGTAGAACCAGCACGAGGAAAAACCCCACGTACACGCACGCGCACAAAGTCAGAGTCTTCCCCATAATCGATGATCCATTGGTCAATTTGCGTTTTATTCGTCATCTTGGCAGTACGACTGTCAATCTGACGGCCTAACCAACGGTGTTTGAACTTGCCAAAGCATTCACGGAAGCGGCCACTGTTCCGGGTTGGGTTACCAAACACACACCAGATAATCTGGGTATCACTATCGGTCAACGCACCCTCTGCCGTTTCCCAAATGATAGGCGGTATCGCTGCAGCTTCATCGAAGATCAAGACTACCCGCTTACCCTGGTTATGTAACCCGGCGAACGCCTCCGTGTTGCGTTCTGACCATGGCACCATATCGATTCGCCAGGTCTTTTCGTGCTTAGGCTGCCGCGAATAGAGCGCGGTAGCAGTAAGTTCAAACCAGTGCGAACAAATGCAAAGGCGGTGCCATTTAGCCAGTTCTGCCCACGTTTTAGTTTTAAGCTGTCCCTCGGTGTTGGCGGTGACTACGCCGCGGGTATCTTCAAACGTGGAGATGGACCATTCAATGATCCAGGCAACCAAGGCGGATTTACCGATACCATGACCGGATGCAACAGCGATCTGAATCGCTTCGGTGACATTGATCACGCCGGACTTGAGCTTGGACGATATCGCTTTGAGTAATTCGACTTGCCAGTCATCAGGGCCCTGGTGCTTAGCTAACTCGCCGGATCCCCACGGAAACGCGTACATTACGAAGCCGTAAGGATCATTGCTAAATGACGCAATGTCCTGGATCAGAAGACTTTCAGGATCCATTAGCCCTTTTACGTGCTTCCTCGATCTTGGCGGCTAATTCGGTCATTTCGTTTTCTTTGGCTACCGCGTTCATGCCATATGCTTCACGCTCTAAGCCGATCAATATCCGCAATACCTCAGCTAATTTTTTCACGGAATCAACGCGGCTAGGTGTTGAGATAACGGCTTGATAGATGTCATTTAATTTATCGACGCCTTTATCGTTCTCGCTACGCAGCAACACGCCTAAGTCTGACAAGTCGCCCAGATTGCCAGTCTGCTGCTCTAATTCATCCAACAACGCGATGGCAAGATTGCGATAGCGGTTAATATCGGTGCGGTGAGTGATACGGACATCTGCTACGACACGCGCATTAGTCTCGATGATCAGGTTATCGGTAATTTTGGTATCCGCGGATACTTTGCTGGATACCGCCTGTTTGGATACCAGTTGATCCGCCTTGGCTTGGATCCGCGCCGCTAAGTCGCGCTCCCAACTATCCCGCTTTGCGCGCTTGTTGATGGCTCCGTGCGTAATGCCGTGTGATGCAGCTATTTCACGGACAGAAAGAATGCCAGCACGATAATCCTTTTCGATACGCTCCCAGTCAATTACCGGCTTAATTTCCATTAAATTTGCTCCAAATTAGCTATTTTCTGGAATCTTACCACCAACCAATTCTTTAAGTCGAGCAATTGATTTTTCTGCGACAACTGGATCGCGCCGCACAGGACGTACAACAGCCTTTAATCTTTTTCTCTCTTCGATAAGTTTTGGTTTGAGATCAACCCACTCGTCAACCGTTAAATTTTTTTTGAAATCAAACAAGCGGTTATTCGGCAACTTAGCCAAGCGTCGTAATTCACAGCACAACTGATCTTTGACGTAAAGATTGGAATCCGATAAACACCGGTAGCACTTATCCACGATTTTTATTAGAGATCTCAGTTGACCAAACAATCGGAGGATTCGGCATCATCCTAAGCAAACGCTCGACTTGATTCAAGGAGATAGCTTTTTCACCGACCAAGGTTTTGATGATGGAAACCAAAAAATCCTCTGTTTCATCACCATGGTTAATAATGCCATTACGGCATGCCACCGCCAAAAATGCATGCATTGTCGCGTCATACAAAGCCAATCGGTTTAATTCGTCGATAGTTGAAAATTTCATCATGAAGCCTTTTTAAGATAATTCACAGACGGCGAGCTTAGCCCGTATCCGGTGTGTAATGCCATCCCACGTCTCACCAGGGCGAGACTCTAAGCCAATTTCCAGCGCTTTTGCCTTAATCCCGTCATGAGTTGTCCACCAGTTATCCACAGATCGTGGTTTTGTTCGTGCTTTATATATTGAAGATGAAGATGAAGAGCCATTTTTAGCCATTGGCTCTTTTATAGCTGAGCTATGGCTTAGCTTTCCATTTTCTTTTTCAGCGCGAACCCGCGCCCACCTTGCTTCTGCGCCTTTTACACCGGAGATAGAACGCTCTGTTTTGAACGTTTGTTGTTTAATATACTCCTTAATTAAGCGAGGATGACACAGCCTATCCGGGTAACCTTCTACCTCGACAAAACAACAGCCAATGGCTAGCCATAGTTTAGCCATTAGCTCAGCCATCGGTTCCCCGCACAGCTTCGCAATCTTATTAATATCACTAGGAATTGACTTTTCACGCCAGCAATAAGCCATGAGTTTTATATAACATCCTAATTCCTGGTTCGTCATCAGCACAACATTTTCGTCGGCCAAGAATTCAGCCGCGTAGAACTGAAACGCAGGGGGTTTTTCTTGCTTTTTGGTCATTTTAAGCTCTAATGTTATGGATCGCCCATTGGCCTGCAACCCAGTTCACCCCTTTGGTGGTGAATTTCGTTTGGTTGTAGGCGTGTCCGCCCTCGCTGGTACCGACTTTAATACACAGCCGTCCAGCGTCGATATGCTCAGCGTACGGCACCCACTGGCAATTGAGGATATACATAATCTTTCGATTCTTGAGGAACTGGCGGAATGCGACCTCATTGGCGCCCAGGAGCTTGCAGACTTCGCGAAAGCTCTTGAGTCCGGTCGATTCTACGTAACGCTCGACAAACTCAACAGCAGGCTTTTGAGAGGCTAACAGAACAACATTAGCGGCTAATTGATCCTGGTAATCTGCCGCCATGCGCAGCGCTTCAGCGAAGTTTTTAGGAATAGCCGGCGACAGCCCCACCAACTTTTCCTCGAGCTCTTGCCAGCGATCAACAAGGCGTGCCGTGAACTGCGGCGAGAGACGAGCCACAATGACGTAGGTGTCGCGCTTCGCGATTCGGAACACGCTTTCTATGACGCCATTCCCGGATTTTTCCCCGTCCTCAATTTGAGGGTGGGAAATAATCCCCTTTTGATGCAGATCCATCACCGATCGCTTTACGTTGTCGTGGCGCAATTCCACAAGATCCGCTATTTCACGACTGGTCATTGTTTGCTCTTGACCGATACCAAAAACTGCCATATCACCCATATCGAACTCCCAATAAAAAAGGGAAGTGAAAAGGACCGTCAGGTAAAACCTGTTGGCAGACTGGCTTTTGGTAACCAGCACGATCCTTATCACTTCCCACCAAAATTGTACCTGCCAAGGTATTAGTATTATGCATTAATTCTTTAAAACAACTCAACCAATTTTATAAGCCGGGTCTTCACTGATATGTTCCATTGCCTTGTCCGGGTCGGATGTGCGCCAGTCTGGCCATTTTCTCCCCTCGTTACGCTTCTGCTTTTCCTTCAGAGCATTGGTTACCTGCTCCGGTGTGGCTCCCGTTCGGTATGCGCCGTCCATCGCCAGAATCATTACGTCGACCCACTCTTTCACGTCCAACGGATCAGCCACAATCTCCGTGAACTCTTTCATGATGTGGTCAATCAATCGATTCGTCAGAGGACCAGGACCAAACGTTTTTAACGAAAATTCACGCTGGCGATACAGGTGAGAAATCAAGTCATACCCCCGCACGCCAAGAGCCGCCGGCGCGGTCATTTCTTCGTCCAGAAGCACGCATCCCTCATCTGGACAATCGGAATACCACGCATACGTGCCGGCCGGCATGGCCACATTATCGATCGCAGTGTAAGCGGGACGCGGTTGAATCATCAACTCATTCTCACCCTGCTCGTGGTCAATATCACGATCAGGCCAGCAAAAATCCAACGCCTGCAGCAGCTGGTAACCATTCAACATGATGCGATTCTGGCCTTTTTTAATCTGCTCACATTCCGCCATGAAAGCCATAAATCGCCTGGCGTCATTGTTATTCAGAGAAAAACTAACCGGATCATTACCATCTTCCAAATCAATATTAAACACTGGCATATTATTCCTTTGGCAATTTAGGCCGGTAACAAAACACTATTTCAATTTCCATCGCAGCCAACATTTTCCGATTAGGTCTTTTGTGGTTACCCAGAAACCGGCTGAGATAGCTCGGTGACACACCCAAAAATGCGGCGACCTCGTTGTAGCAACTCATCGTCTTACGCATCTCATAAATACGTTTTTTGATGAAATTTAAGTCGACAATGGCGGTCATGAGTGTGCAAGCTGGGTGCGCAACTCATAGCCCATGAGAGGCCAGATTTTAGCAACGGCATTTTCCCGCGCTATCTTGCGACCGATATCAGCATCGAAATTTTCAGGACTGGCGCAAGCACTTTCACCTGTGACAGTAAAGCCGTTACGAAGAATCAAAACACAAAATGTCAACAGCTTTAGTGAATCGGAAGCGGGACGTATACCAGTGAAATCCAGCGAACCGGCACCTTGCTCAAAAGCCCGATCCTCGAGCGCTTTAGAATCACCCTGGTACGCGGTGAAATAGGACTCCGCCCGAATATTGTCCGCGATATCTGAAGGGGTGACGCGGGGTGCGGTCAATCCTTTTTCCTGTATTTCAAGTTCAATTGTTGCATCAGTCATTTGAATCTCCATAATATCCACAGTGAAAGGGCTGTGTTCCCTATTTAACGTGCTCCGACACCCATTTACGAACAACTGACCATCGTTTTACCTCAAGGTCGGTAACTGGTACTTTGATCTGAGGATGTCCATAAAATGATTTGCGAGGCGGTCCGACCAAATCAACATACATATAGTTATCGACAAGTTCATCATTGATATACACAATTTCCCGGGCCATTGATTCGGCGATATTGAATACCCTGGAAACTTGACGCGAGTCATCAGGATCCAGCTTAGTCATGTCGATGCCGCGACATTTACCAACGACACCCAGCGCACAAAACTGGCCATCCGCTTCCAGTTCGTTCGCGACCAGACGTTTGTCTGGCATTGCGTCCAGTGCCGCCAAAAGCTCTTTTAGCAGGACCTGCCCACGCTTACCCCGTAATGCCGATTCAACGGCGCCACGATATAAACCTAACCCGTCGCAATCATCTGAATATCCGCTTCTGCTCATGTCATCACCTAGTTAGTTCCCCTGAGTTAATGAATCATGATGAGATTGTTTAATCCTAGATTTCTTTGTTTATCGGCGTTTCAGGCTGGTCGTTCGCCACTTTCTCGCCACCGAATAATAAATTATCGGCCTTTAAAATTAAGAGATTGACGGCATCAATTCGGGCACGCACACGCCCTAACTCCATCCCTTCCGCATCCCCGGACGATCCCATCAGTAACACGGTGGCGAGGCGAAGACTATCGACCAACTCCTGGGATAGACTCATTAACTGGTCGAATGATTTAGATTGCTTGTCAAACCCACGTTGCCCAGCCAGATACCCAGCATGAAAACCACTTGCCTCACCATATAACCATTCAGGATAAAATCCATTTTCATCACAAGAAGGCATCGCGACACGTTTCCATTTTTTAAACTCCGCTAATATTTCAGCGTTTGATATTAACGTGGCAGTCTTCCATGGCTCTGCAATAACCCTAGTTCTGAATGGCAACCACTCACATGGCCCGCGCCCACAATCCTCACAACTACCAACGGCGGGAGTAAGACCAGCGCGAACCATTTTATTAAGACACGTCATTTATTCACCCCTAGTTTTGATTTTATTAATTCAATCGATATTTTATTTAGTCGAAGCATCGTCAAACAATATCTGTACCAACTTGTTATCAACCAACTCGAATACTGCCAAACTCGTCGCAACGATTAGCCGTCCTTTGAAGTCAATGATACCAACCACGAAACAACCATCAGGTAGCTTGGTAATAGAATCTATTTCAGGTAAAAATGGCATCATGAAACACCTGCTTTCTGTGCAATTTGATTAACGCCGCGGCGCGCCTCATCCGTGTTGACTTCCAGGTAGCGCATGGTCGTCATTGAGTCCTTATGTCTCATTACATGCTGAATGTTTTGAATGGAAACACCCTGTTCTGACAATAATGTGGCGAACGTGCCGCGCAGCCTATGCGGCGTCATATCCTGCAGACCAACACGGGCGCCGGCCGACTTAATAATCTGGCTGGCAAATCCGGCGCTGTATTTTGTCCCGTACGGTTTAAACACGATCAAATCATCCAATTTGCACTTTGTTGCTTCAAGCCATTCCATGAGCCAGCCGGCGATGGGGATGGCCACCGCCTCAAACCCCTTGGTCTTGCCTGGCGTATACGTCTTACGCTCCCAGTCTATCCATTCCCAGCGCGCCGTTAAGACCTCAGATTCACGCAGGCCAAGGCCTAGCATTAACCGGATTCCTGACGATACGCCATAATTTTTGTATTCATCGACTGCAGCCAAGAAAGGCGCGATCGATGCAGTTGATAAGGAAACACGGGGTTGTTTTTGCACTTTGAGTCTCGATACTTTCCAGGGCATTTCATTAATGAGTTTGCGCTTGATTGCCCAATGAAAAAGCACAGATAAAACGTTGAGCCAGGTATTTGATGAGATCCGCGCATGCGTCTTTAAAAACTCAAGTCGCGCATCCTCAATCATTTCCGTGGTGACCTTGTCGATCCGGATATTGCCGAATCCTGCCATGTGTAAATTTGTGATCGTTTCAACACTTCTTATGTAGTGTTCTGACATAATGGCCCTGTGTTTGAGTAGCCACGCGGCCGATAATTCAGAGACTGTTGGAATATCTTCCATTCCTCGAACGTCAAGCTTGGCAATATTCCACGCGCGGTCAGCAACCTGTGCCGCCTTATTGCGTGATGTCTCGCGGGTTGATCGCTGGACACGTACACCGTTAATTTGAAACCGGTAATGCCAAACTTTACCAACCTGTTTGAGTACATAGCTCATCCTTAACGCAATCCTAAAAACTTAGTCTGAGTTGCAGAAAAATCAAATGACTTAAAAATTAAATAATCGATCTGGTCATCCAATGCACGCCCGAGCGCACGACGCTCCTCCATCAGAGCACAATAATTTTTCACGGCCTCAAGTGGCGTTTTACCAATAGCCTTAAAACGCGAGCAAACACATGCCCATTCCTGCGATACCGGTAAAAATTTAACCCTAGGCTTTTTGAGTACCGGAAGCGCTTTGATATTGATATCCATCTGACTACGTTTCCTTAATCTGAATTTTATGTACAAACAACATTAATTTGCGCTTGATGATGTACACCGGTAATTTTTTGGTGATCTCGCTTTTCACGTCTTCCACAACCTGGCGCCACGAGTCCCATCGGTTCTCAAGATCAGCTGACGCGTATGGCTCGTCATAGACGAAATCAGCTATGTACGTAACGGCGTGCTCTGCCACTTTCCCGTTAATTTTCTGCGCCGGCAATAATTCAAAACTCACCTGTCGCTTTAAATTACTGATCTTGCCGAGCTTCTGCAGGATCACCAACTGCGAATACCGGCGCATTTCTTTTTTAGAATCAAACCCGGCAACAGCATGATTACCAAACTTACTCATTACCAGTCGCCTTATGCGCCGAATAGATATCGTCAGCCTTGGCTTCGCGCTTATCTAACTGCGCCTGAGATATCTCCTGATCAAGCACTTGATTTGAAAGCTCTGCGTCTGTATAGCCATCATCGTAAGATGCCCAGCACAGCGCGCAAAGTCCTAATAAAAAAACCAATATAAAATCTTTAAGTGCCTTCAAGATATCTCCCTTTAAAATTAGTGTTGGTTACCAGGCTACTTTCACAGCTACGTACACGGTCTCCCTTGGTGGTTACTGCCTTCACCGGAGCACCTTTAACGGAACGGGAGTCCAACCCGTCAGATTCAGTCATGTGGCACCAACAAATGAACACTCAAAACTCCCATAAGCAGGGTTTTCAACACAAGTGATTTGAATCATCTTTGCTCTCACTGACCAGTAGCTAACACTGTTCTTTTGAGCGTTCATTTGTTGCGACTGGTTGAGCCAGTCAAGCTTTTACTACATTTTAGCCATCGCCATCGCCAGAGCCAGAGCCAGAGCCAGAGCCATCTCCAGAGCCATCTCCAGAGCCATCGCCATAGCCATCGCCAGAGCCAGAGCCAGAGCCATAGCCATAGCCATAGCCAGAGCCAGAGCCATAGCCATAGCCAGAGCCAGAGCCAGAGCCATCTCCAGAGCCATCGCCATAGCCAGAGCCAGAGCCAGAGCCAGAGCCATAGCCAGAGCCAGAGCCATCTCCAGAGCCATCTCCAGAGCC
>Ga0302306_10000232_pt1 | contig 40438 bp, 79 predicted proteins | sample III_Palsa_E3_1_FD_198761 | JGI IMG/M metagenome (GOLD analysis project Ga0302306, IMG submission 198761) | Peat permafrost microbial communities from Stordalen Mire near Abisko, Sweden - III_Palsa_E3_1 | ecosystem: Environmental > Terrestrial > Soil > Palsa > Peat permafrost | place: Sweden...
GATTTTGAAAAAATATTCATCAACTATTGTAAATATAATAATTTCAAATTAGAAGAGATTCAATATTTGATGACGATGATGAACACATTTGTATATTTGAATAAGCCTACGATGTAAAACCGCTTTACATCATCCAGATTGCATAATTAAAGCTTTAATGATAATGTTTCGATCAAGTAATTCTTATTGATTTAGAGGTTATTATCGGCTTATATATCGCTCCATGGCAAAACAATGTAGAGCCCAATCAAGGCAATGTCAGGCACTGGCTGGATAATCTCTATGCTAAGTTTATGCCTTTGGAACAAGCGCGTTGGAATCAGGCGAACATTGACACTTTATTCTACGCCGGTGCACAGACATTTGTTAATCGACACTTTAACGTAAGTCAAAGTACTAATCAAAAGTATTACTTCAATTTGGTCCAACAACCTATCAACATGGTTACTGGCTATCAACGTCAACATCGTAAGTCTATTAAGTACCAAGCTACAGATGGCGCAGATCCTCACACTACAGATCAATACACACGACTGATAATGAATGTGGCCCAGAAAGAGGGAATCAACGAGACATATTCTAAGTCTTGCGAATTAGCTGCCGTGGCTGGTATGAATTTGATGCAACCATATTTAGATTATACTGGTGATGATCCAGCTCAAGGCCAACTTAAAGTTAAAGTATGGGAATACAACTCGTTTCTTATAGATCCTTACTTCCGCAATCCTGATATGTCCGATGCTCAGTTTGTTTGGTGTCAGGAATATATAAGTAAGAATGAAGCAGAGAGTCGTTTTCCTGATAAGATACAGCAAGTAAAGCCGATGGCAGGGAGTCCACAAAGATATGGATCATTCTATTTCCTCCCGGAAAATTACAATATGGCCCGAAATGACCTCATGGTTTTATCCTACGTCTGGTATAAGTGGAAAAAGAAAAAAAAGCGCCTATATAGTCGCAAACGCAATCAGTTTTTTGATTATGCCGGAGGAGATGAGAACTTAGAACAAATCCTGTATGCTATCGATGATATGGAAGAAGTCACCGTTGAAATACCATGCTGGAAACTAGCAACAGTGCTCAATGATCAACTAATGTACATTGGTGAAAACCCTCTTTGGGATGGTCCAGAGTGCCCTTTTATTCCAAATTATTGGAACTACGACCCTCACATTAATTACTATGACCTTCGCTCACGCTCTTTGACATATACCATGCGTTCACCTCAATACTTATTTAACCATAAGATAATCAACAATTTAGATATATCTGAAGCTACTATTAACGCTGGATGGATGCGTAAGATCGGTGCTGTAGCTAATGAGGATAATCTCAAGAAAGCTGGACAAGGTTGGGATGTCATTATCAATGAAGGTTACGAGTTAACAGATGTCCAAAAGATTATTCCTAGCGCTGTTCCTGAATCTGATCTAGCTTTAGCACAACAATTATCAGACTTAATATTCAAAACGTCTGGTATAGACATGGAGAATTGGTCAGGTCAGCAGGATAAACAAATCTCATCCCTTACAATGCTGTTGAAACAAGCCTCAAACTTGATGGTATTCCAGAAATACTTCGATCAATGGGATTATTCATTAAAACTACTTGGAGAGAGACTACTACAAATCGTACTGTACAATTGGAATGCAGAGAAAGTTGGCATGATGATTGGCGAAGAGCCTTCACCGCATTTCTACTCTAGAGTGTTTGCTAAGTATCATACGATAGTCGAAGAAGGACTACTAACTTCAACTCAACGTAATATACAAGCTCAGCAGATGCTCGATATCAACACTACATTTGGGCGCGAAGTAATACCGCCTAGTATGATTATTAAAGACATGAATATACAAGGTAAAGCGGAGATTCTTGAGTTCCTACAACAACAAGAACAACAAGCACAAGAAATGCAGCAAGAAGACTATACGCTCAAACATGCATTTGAGAATGCTAAACTTAAAGAACTATATTCTAAAGCTACTGCAAACATTGCTAGAGCACGTGAAGATCATAGCCGTAGTGAATCCAATTTAGGACTCTATGAAGAGCGTCTAAGCATGATTGAACGCAACAGAGCTCTTTCACTCAAAGAGAAACAAGCTGCACTAACATCCCTTCTTGATAATATGCAGCGATTTGGTCAGATTGAAACAGAGTATGCAGACAATAAACTAACAGTTGATGAGTACAATATTAGATCAGAAGAAGAGAAAGAGAAAGATGATGTCCAAAGACGCACTGAATCTAATAAATTCATGGAACAAATATTAAATCTGGGTATGGATACGCTGCAAGAAGCTGAACGAAATCAACAGCAGCAACCACAAGAACAAGAATCTGGACAACAAAGTCAGGAAATGGTTTAGTTATATTAAATAAATAGTTGTCACTAAAGACACAAAACAATGTAGGTTTATATGGCAGGCAGCGGTCAAAGAATGGATAAAGAGAAGTCAGGTGGAATGAGAATTGATGACCATGCGTTTTTCGCGGGTAAGGGTTCTCCAACATTTCCTAAAGGCGTTCATACTAAAGATGAATCTAGTGCAGAAGGCGCAGGCGAAGTCATGAAGTATGAAGATACATCAGCAGCGATCAAAGCTGGTCAGGTTGAAGGCACAAAGAAAGTTAAACAGCATCCAATGAAGCAGCCAAATTACAGAAACTAATTCGTGTAAGGGAAAGGCTTATAGCATTATAAGCTTTCGAAAGGGCCTTCTCTTCACTTTTAAAGGATTACTATGAAAGAAAAAAGCCAACGCATCAATTCTAAATCTCACTTTTCCGATCCTATCAAGATCAAGACACAGAGAGAGGAAGATAAGCCAAAAGATGGCAAGAATTCTCCGTGGGATTATAGATGTCCTCAATATGACCAACGTTCAAGTAATTTCATCAATGCAGGTACTAATTACGGCGTGGGTCAAGCTTCTCCTATTGGGCATAAAGGCAATCCAAAAAGAACAGTTTCAACATTGCCTATGACTAGCGATTTTGAGACTATGAGGGTAGATGAAACCCGTTAAGAAGACCAAAGAATGGCATTCGTCGCCCTCTAAAATTGGCATGGGAGATTACTACGGTACTGCAATCAAGCAAAAGACTGCAAGATTGCGTGATTCTTATAGTGAAATTCCTACCATGACTAACAAAAAGATGGGAACTCCTCCAAAGAGTTTGGCTTAATCTTTTTTTATTTCATTAATTAAAACAATACCTTATCTTAATAATCATATAAAAATAAACAAAAGGAAAAAGCATGGATTTTTTTGAAGCAATGAAAGAAATGAGCGAAGGACAAAAAGTAAGGTTAAAATCTTGGCCTAACGAAAAATATATCGGAATCAAAGAAGAAGAAGTAAAACTCTTTGGAAAAAGAAAAACTAGATATACCGTAATAAATTCCGATGAATCAGAACTATCACCTCTAATCCCATTTTCAGTTTTAGTTACTGCTGATTGGGATTATCACATTGAAGATTAGATCCTTTTTTAGTTGATTCTTCTATATTGTCTTCACAGAAATATAGAAGAAGACTTTTTACTTGACTTAGTCGAACTTTTATGCTAAAACCTTGCTCCCAATTGCTATTAAACTTAGTTTTATCAATAAAATCAATTAAATCATTTATCAATTCCAGGGTTGCTTTTAGCGGTATTTCTTTGTGATTACAATCATGTTTTGCTGCAATTTCTGAAATCCATTTTTGATCTTCAAACTTTTTTAAAAAAGAAAACTTTTCAATAAGAATTTTAGGCGATAATTTCATTTAAATATTTCCTTTGGTAAATTTATTTATTGCTTTATGTTTATCCAAAGGAATCAATAATATTTTTGCTATAACGAGCAATAGATTCTTTTGTCTATTTGCATATTCAATGGGATCACAAATCATAGTGGCTTGAAAATAAACTCTATTCAATTCTTCCAATATATTTACTTCTTCTTCATTTAACATATATATTTTCCATCATTTTCTTATTCCTAACATCAGCTAGTTTCTCATCAATAATAGCTTGCAAGATCATTTTTTGTCGATCTTCTGGCATATCATCTGGATGAGGTTTCTCAAGTTCCTCTTTGTTATGTAAGAATTGGTTGATAGACCAAAGTGATAGATTATCTTCAGTTACTTTTCCCTTCTGATACTGTTTCCACATGGCTTTATCAGGAATGATCCAAACGATTTCTATCATATCTGTTTTAGAAATAGCCCTGAATAGGTAAGAGTTATCCGATGCTTCTGGAATAGATAATCGAGGTTGCCAATATAAAGCTTTATTGACCCCGTCCTCAGCAGTTCTTGGATGAGCGTAAAGATAAATATACTCCGACTTTTCTTGAATAGCTAATGACAAGGGATTATTTTTTAAACAATCCTCAGCGCCTTGGAATACATTGGCAGACTGATCTTTGATCAAATGCTCTTTTCTATCGTGTGTTTCTAGTAGTTGTATTTTCATTATTGTTGCCGTCAAATTATAATTTAAGTTATCTATATCTCAAACACTAACCGCAGTCCAGCGTTAAAGGCACAAGGTATATAATATATGACAGTTCCGACACAAGAAAATCAAACACAGGCTAACCAGCCTACCGACAAAGAGCTAAATTTTCGTGCGCTAGAAAACAGATACAAGGCACAACTCGAACAAGAACGTCAAGCACGTTTAGAAGCAGAACAAAAGATTCAACAATACTCACAGAGACCACAAGACGAAGAAGAAGACACAGAGCCGTATGTAGACCACAAAAAACTTAATAGAACCCTTGCAAAGCATGGTCAAACTACTCAAAGCGAAATCCAAAAAGCCATGGAATATGCAAAGCAAGCAGCTAAAGAGGAGTTAAAACAAGAGATGTGGCTAGAAAACAATCCAGACTTCTACGAGGTTCTTAAACATGCAGACAAATTTGCAGACAGATCTCCAAAACTTGCGAACAGCATTCTTAGAATGCCTGAAGGATTCGAGAGACAAAAACTTGTCTACGAGAATATCAAAGAACTTGGAATTGATAAGCCAGCTGCAAAAATCCCTACAATCCAAGACAAAATAGATTCCAATCGTAGAAGTCCATACTATCAGCCATCTGGCGTAGGAACCTCACCGTATTCCTCGCAATCAGATTTTAGCGCATCTGGACAGAAGACAGCCTATGAAAAAATGAAAGCATTACAAAAAAACCTAAATATTTAATGAAAAAAGAAATGGCAATGTTACCTAACGGTAATTACGAACAAATTACAAGTCCGATTCAGCATAATTGTAAATCCACATGTTCTCAATGGACATGTGTTGAATATGGTTGGGAAAAGGGTAGGTTGCGTCTCCAAATAGAAGATGGAGATCCCTATGAAGATGGCTATAGTTATGAAATAGATATTATGTATTGCCCTTTTTGCGGATACAAATCAACAGAAAACAAAAAAAACTAAGGAAAAAAAAATGTCTCACAAGAAAGAAGAAAAACACGAAAAGAAAAAAGAAATGCCTAAAAAGAAAGAATCACATAAAGAAAAAATGTCTTGCAAGGGTATGAAAGAGCCTAAAGGCATGAAAGAAAAAGAAATGAAAAAAAAGAAATAATTTTTAATTCAGTCGGTTACATTTATGTAACCGACTCGATTTTATTTTGGAATTTTAACACTAGATGGATATGCCCAATAATCACAACATTTGATATCAAATTGAATATCTTCCAATGGATTATCTGTGTAAAAATCTACTGGATAATATTCACCATGATCTATTTTATCAGTGACAAGATTGTGAGCATGACAATCAAAGTTAATAATTCCAACGGCCTTGTCTGAAGTATTAATAACAAGAATATTTGCTCCTACGATAGGCATTTTATCTTCAAATCTATGCCATTTCATATATGTTTCCACGTTTTTTTATTTATTATATTCATTACAGCTTCTTTTTTTAATCCAAAAATTTTCATTAACTCATCGATTGAGTATATATCTTCATAATAAAATTCTCTCAAAGATAAAACATCGCAATTCTTTAATCTTGTAAAATGTGATAATTCTCCTTTTGGCACGTTTTCATAACGTTTACATCCACATGATGAAGTTTTAAATTCATTTCCATTCATTCTTTTGATTTTTTTTTTACATATACATGTAAGCTCTAAATACAAATGTTTTTTTTTAAAACCGACTATACCACTAATTTTTAAATATTTATATTTAATACCTATTTTTTTGTGTGCTTTTGAAATTATTAAACTTCTTTTATCACAACCACAAGAAAAATTATTATTCTTTATTTCACTGGCACTTCTAGAAAATTCTTTTCCGCATTCACATAACAAATTCCATAAACTGTCACCTTTCCTTTCCAGAAAAGTTATCATTCCAATTTTTTTCCCGGGATAATTCCCTTTAATACAATTTTTGCACCACTTACGAGAAGATGAAATGCAAGATTTTGTTATTGAAAACTCATAATTACATACAATGCATCTAACTATTAACTTTGTCTTATTTTTAATACCGTTAATATCCAAAACTTCCAAATTTTGATATGTTTTTCCTATATGATATTTTGTTTTTTTTCTTAAAGAACATCGTTGGCAACCTGGTTTTTTTATTGCATAAAATTGCCTTTTAGAAATCTTACCACATTTACATTCGCATACATATTTATTACGTTTAGAATTATAATCTATTTCTATAACCTTACGATCGCAAAATATATCACCGATATTACATAAGGGAACAAACCTAGTTTTTCTTGGATATTTGCTAATACATTGCTTACAACATTTATTTTTAATGGGGGCGTCTTTATCTTTTAATATTCCGCAACTACATTGGCATATATATGGCCTACGTCTTCCGTGAATAATATCTTTGACAATCCAATCATTAATCTTATCGCCAATTTTATATTTACTTGGAGTGCTCATCTTCAATCCTATTATGATTTTTAAAGTTATAGATTGAGATGAGAAGTGAATACCAATCTTCGGATGTTCTTTGAGGTTTTAAATCAAACCATCTAAGATCAAGTTTCTTGAAAAATAATGCTGAATCGAATCCAGTCGTTTTTAAAAGCCAACGTAAAGCCCGTGTAAAGTTATGATTTGTAAACATGCTATGTGGTTTGATTCTTTTGTCTTTGGTATAGGAAACAAAATCGAAGAAAAAACACATCACATTTTCTGAATCGTGATTTTGAGGAAATTTAAACTTACCTGTTTTTAAGAATTCCAATATATTAGAACTTACCACTCCTAGAATTAGGGTTAAAAGCGCTTTAGGCTTCAATCCAGAGGATTTCAACATATCCTTAAGCTGAATATACTCAACCTTCTTTTCTTTCACTGCAAAGTAATTTATATAGTTTTCGACTTCAAAAGACTTTTGGTTGACATTGCAATCAATAAGGTGATCTTCAGCCACAACATCAGATTTTATATAGAATATTTCACATGCAAGTTCTTTGGCAGCTTGTAATCTATGTTGTCCGTCTATCACTTCAAAGTTTTGATTCACTATAATTGGATGTAAATTGAGATGATTACTTTTTTCGATAGATTGCTTTAATTTCTTCAAATGATATTTATCAATAGGCCTATTACCACTCAATATGTTAAATATATTGTAATCATTTGTTTTTTGAACTTGTTCCATTTCGTATTCCTTTTTTGTTTAGATAAACCATTATAAAAATGTTCAAAGATTTTTGTCCATGTGAAATAAAGATTATGTTGACAATATAAACATTTAATTTGATATATTGAAATCACGTAAGTACAAACGTTATGTGCGCTTCGCGTTAAACATCCTCTAACTGTAGATATAAGTTATAAATAAACTCTATCCCTTTTCTTTCCTCAACTTTTCTGAATTTATCCCTATTCATTCCTAGAACTTCCATTAAATGTGTGTTCTTAATCTTCTTACCGTTTATTTCGTGAAAACGCACAGAACGCCGATTATTCGCCTGCGTTTTAATATCAGTCCATCTGCAATTTTCTTTGCAGTAGTTGCCGTCATTATCAATTCTATCTAATTGCATGCCGTCAGGTCTTTCTCCCATATCTTTAAGAAAAACATCAAATTCATTCCATTCAACACAAACAGAGATTCCTCTTCCACCATAGTTATGGTAATTGACATCATTAGGATCATTGCATCTTTGTCGCATTGCAACCCATATAGCATATATTCTATCTCTTCCCTTTGTTCTAGATGCCATACCATGTTTATAGGCCCAATGATCTTTGCCTTTCTTGGTATGTGCTTTAGCAGAACAGCATTTACATGGATTATTTCTAGTTCTCAAATAAGAACCGTTCAGAACAACAATATCACCACAATCACATTGAACTTTGTACATAATGTAACCATTTTTTCTTTCTGCAAGTTCTTTTACTACAGTTCTTGTTCCGAAACGGGAACCGATTTCAATTTTTTTAATATACATAAATAAATTCCTTTAATATTATTAAGATTCGTTAGCTAAACGTTAAATAGCATTGCGTCAATATGGTTTCGCAGACCAGTTATTCGGGTTATTCGGATAGAAAAACAACGTACAAAAGGTTCGTTACCATTCAACAACGAATATCTCTATTGTATAGAACTGCATATTATTATGCAATTCAAAACTTTAAGAGGTTATCTAAATGAGTATAACAACAACAGGCCAGTTAGGACCAATGATCCTACAGTCTCTTGCTCCTGCTATGCTTTACGTGCCTACACCAATGATGAACTATAAATAGATGTAGTTATAAAACCGTCGCTGATTGACTCGGAAGCCCGACAGGGTAACGAGGGGCAAGTTTAAATACAGCCTGAACGACTGAGCGCGATGGGCTCGAAAGAGTATGCAACAGTCTGAACCGTAAAAATAAATAAAATTACGGAGGAGAATCCGAAGAGGTTTTCCCGCTTATAATATATTGTAAGTCATAAAGTAACAGAAAGATTACGGTATGTGATAAAATATCCATGCCTCCAAATGGTGGAACAACAGCACGTTTTATGCGTCCAAGAGCACTAACACCCCCAACGGTTCAACTTGGTAATTCAGGCATTGATCCGCCTGCGCAAGTACCTCAAAGGGACATAATCGATGCGCAAATGGCTTTTTTTGGAACAGGCTGTATTATAAACGAACAAGTAATACTGCAAGATCAAGAAGGCGTTTTGGCATGGGTGTCAGAGCGTTTAGCAGTAGCGATGCGCCAAGCAGAGGATTTGATTTTACGGGACTATATTGTTTCCGCAGCATCAGAAATTAACGCTGGTGGTGGTTCTAATGGCGACAATCCAACAAACTTAGGTTTGTCAGATTTCTCATTAGTAGCTACTACACTTGATACTAACAATGCCTACAAGTTTATGACAGGTATTGAAGGTATGGATAGATTCGGTACAGGTCCAGTAAGAAGCTCATATTTTATGTTGTCTTCTACTGAACTACAAACCGATTTTGATAGTTTAGTTGGTCAAGGTGTTTTGAACAACTGGAACTATCCAACAAATTCCTCTGCATTGCCTTCTGAGTGGGGTTCCGTGTTTAATACACGTATCCTAACAAGCTCTGAAGCTCCAGTTGCTAGAGGTGTTAGTGCTAACGGTCAAGACGTTTATTACAACACTGTGTTGGGTAAACAAGGGATCACACACATTAACCAAGATGGATTCTCAATGAATCTAATTTACCGTGACCCATACTACAGTGGTATGTTGGCCCAAAATGCCACTCTTGCTGTTAAGTTTGCTCAAGCGCAAGCCCTAACACAAGATACAGCTATCAGAAACCTTTTATGTACTCGTTTGAGTTCATTAAACTACTAGGAGATTTCTCATGGCTGAATATTCAAGATTAGCAACAGGTATGGTAACATCAACGGGTGGAAACACTGCTGTTGTATTGCCTTTTATTCCTGATTTTATTGAGATTTACAACTCGACGCGTGCAACGGCAGCTTCTGGCGTAACACGTGCTTGGTGGACATCTAATATGGGCGAAGGAGCTGCATTTTTAACAACTACTGGCGCAGGTCCAGCGGATGGAACAAGTTTTGTGACTGCAACAACAGGAACAGGATTTTCAACATTCCGTGCTGCATTAGCTTTGCAATATGGTCCAACTGTATTGCTTGGTGCTTCTGGTGGTATAACTAAGAATGCCGGAGCTCCGGTTATTACAACAACTGCTGCCCATGGTCTAGTTCCAGGTAATGTAGTAGTATTTTCGAACCTTTATGAAACCACTACTACAGGTATGCAACAAATTGCTGGTATTCCTTTCGTAGTTGTAACGGTTCCAAGTACAACAACATTTACAATTAACTGGGATACAAGCGGTACTAATTACACTGCTATTGCAACTGGTGGTTTGAATACTAATGCTTCATTTAAGAAAGTATTGTATCCATTCCTTTACGCACCAAGTGCGACATATATTAGCGGTTTGGCTGCTGGTTCAGGTGTATTTTCTAATGCAACTGTAGTTACAACAACTGCTCCGCATAATTTCAAAATTGGTCAAGAAGTAGGATTTCATATCCCTGCTATTTGGGGTCCAGTTCAGTTAAATGAATTGCCAAATCTGGTTAGACCAGGTTCACCAATCTATCATTATGTACGTGCAGTAACTGAGACAACATTTACTATTGATGTGGTATTTTCAACACTTACAGCTTACGTGGCTAATCAGCCATTTGGAAGCTTTATAGGTCAGAAATTCCCTGTCGTTGTACCTGCTGGAGACGTTAACACTGGTGGAGATCAGATCTTCGCTAATTCTGTGTTGTATCCTTCACCGCAACTGTACAATGGTTTTAGTAATGCCCTTACTTCAACTATTAATGGTCCTGCGATTCAGGGTGCATTTGTGAATAATACTTTAATGGGATTTGTAATAGGTGCTGCTGCCGCTGGAACAGCTGCGGACACCATTTATTGGAGAGCCCAGATGAGTGATATTGTGTTACCTGTAACACAGTACAGATAGTCTATAAATTTGGGTGGGGATTAAAATCCTCACCCTTAAATTGAGGTAAAATGGTTCGTTTAAATACTGTAATTAGTGCTCCTGTACCTGCATATCAAAACTTGCCTATAGAACCACAGTGGTATAAACCTAGACGATATATAATCACAGCAATTGATGAAGGACTTACTACTATAGTTACAACTGATTACGACAACTTCTACTCCATTGGTCAGGAAGTAAGATTGATTATTCAAATAGGTAATGGATGTAGGCAACTTAATGGACGGACAGGATTCGTAATATCTATTCCTGCAACAAATCAAGTGGAAATTGACATCAATTCGTTAGGAATAGACCCATTTAAAACATCAAATCAAACAACACAACCACAGATATTAGCTATAGGCGACGTAAATACAGGGCATATCAACCCTTGCGGTCCATATCATACACACCCTCATATCCCAGGAAGTTTTAGAAACATTTCTCCTAATCCTTTCAATAGAGAGTTTGACATTCTTTAAACAACAAGTTATAAATCAAATTAAAAATTTAAGGTAACACATGGCAAAAACAAATACTCCTCCTCCGTCAATCGAACAAGAAGAAATGGTTAAATTAGAACAGCAATTTGATAAGTTTGATAATGAAGTAAAGTCTATGACAATGGATAGAATGAAAACTGCTCCAAGCGAAGATAGGGAGCAACAAACTAAGTTATCACAAAAAGAAATTGAGAAGTCTAAAGATATTTATATTAAAGCTCATAGAACTATTGGTTGTCAGGAGAAATTCAACGAGAAATATCGTGATGATTATGAATTTTCTAAAGAGTATGTACATTTCACTGCTGAAAATCTTGAGATAATCGGAGAAGAGTTAGACTTTTGGACTAAACCTTTTCCTGGCGTTCCTGCGCAAGAATGGAAGATACCTGTTAATAAGCCAGTATGGTGTCATAGATTCGTTGCGGAGCGTATCAAAGGTTGCAAATACCATGTAATGAGCATGCAAAATACATTAACAGATTCATCTAGTTCTGGACAATTCTATGGAACAATGGTAGTAGACAAAACAAAACAAAGATTAGATGCAACTCCAGTTAGTCAACGTAAATCAGTATTTATGGGAGCTGGAACATTTTAATGAGAAAGTATTTTGGCGAGATTGCTACTTATCCTGAAAATGATGAAGAAGAAAAAAAAGAAGCTAAAAAATATTTAGAGTCTTGGAAAAAATTTCTTCTTAGGCGTCTTAAAAGAGATTCATTTGATGTAATGATAGTGGATGAACAATGGGGAATACGTGAAGCGCATTTATCAGGAATGCTAGCACAAAATGAATCTATGTATTTGAAATTGTGTTTGGAATCAGAATTTAATTACGAATTGAGATAAAAAATGGCAAAAGAAAAGTGGATTGCATCTGCAATCAAAAAACCTGGTGCATTACATAAAGAATTAGGCGTTAAAGAAGGTAAAAAGATTCCTACAAGCAAACTTAAAAAAGCTGAACATAGTAAGAATCCTACGGAACGTAAGCGTGCGAATCTAGCTAAAACACTAAAAGGTTTCAATAAACAATGAACATGCTTAGTGATGTCATTACATATGTACGTAGGATTATAAAAAGTCCTTCCAATGCTGTTATTACTGATGCATTGATAATTGATTATATTAATCGATTTTGGATTATGGATGTTGATGCTCGCATGCAATTATTTGATTTAAAGACAACTTATCAGTTTCAGACTCAACCTGCCGTTGATAAATATAATATGCCATTATATAGCATCCAGTCCGAAACACCTAATAATCCTGGTTCACAAGATATTGCAATGTATCCTGTATATCAGGGTTTTCTAAGCCCAGCTTATATTAATGGCGTAGAAATATTCTTTGAGACTCAAGAACATGAATTCTATAGAAAGTGGCCTAAATGGGTACAAAATAATAGAATTGTAGGTATTGGTAATGGAACTCCAGGACCTTACTTTTTAAAACTTCCTGTGTTGCCTGAATTCTACTTCCATCATACTCCACCTCTTCAAGGCATATTGCGTGGACATATTGATATTGCAGGTATTATAAGTACTGGTTTTAATCAAGACCCTCCTTTAATTGGCAGTACACAATTACTTAATAATAATTTCATACAACCAATGAATACTACTTCTGTACATTCTCAGTTTTATTTAACGTCAACTGATAATACAGGTGCTAATGTTATAGTCGCTGACAGTGGTCAGTTTCTTCAACAAGATGTCAATCTAGGTATCTTAATGCAGCCAGGAAATGCACCATTTGGTAACCTTCCTTTACCTGGTGGATATGCTAATTCATTTACAATTACAGGTATTTCTGCGCCAGGTAATCCAACAGTTTTAACTGCAACTACAACGTTTTTTGCAGGTCAGATTGTAATTATTAATGGTGTAGTCGGTATGACTCAACTTAATAATAATAAATATAAAATACTTGCAGTGACATCAACAACAGTTACAATAGATGTCGACTCAACAGATTTCGATACATATGTAAGTGGTGGAACAGTCTTTACGATTCAAAATGTAGTTAACTATCTTACTGGATTTGTTGATCAAGTATTTTTTCCATCTGCAATACCTTTGGGACAAAACATTCATGCTCAGTATCTATATTTCCAAACAGGTTTGCCAAGAGCAATGTTGTATTATAATAATACAATTACACTTCGTTCACCTCCAGATCGACAATATTTAGTGGAAATAGAGGCGTATTTAACACCGGCAGCATTCTTCAGCACCTCACAAGCTTTGCCATTCGCTTATATGGCAGAATATATAGCACGTGGAGCAGCTAGAAAGATCCTTTCAGATACAGGGGATGTAGAACAATTCCAATTCTACGAGCCATTATTTAGAGAGCAAGAGAATCTGGTTTGGAAACGTAGTCAGAGACAATGGACAGCCACGAGGACTCAAACGATTTATAGTCACGGTCACGGTGGAACACAAAATACAGGAATTAACGGAGCAGCAACATGACAATGATTACATATAACAATAATGTTCCGTTTGGCCCAGACAATCCTTCGGCTGATCAACCAAAAATGCTAACTAATACTCAACATATCGCAGATTATGTTGCAGTCGACCATGTTCCTTTCAATGTTAACGGAAGTGGATGGCATAATAAATCTACTTATGTCAATCAATCAAGTGTTCCTACAACAGCAGCTGGTCAAGTAGCATTATTTTCAGCAGCTGGCATTTCAGGTTCAGAATTACATATGACTAGAGACGCAACATCGGGTGTAAATGTTATTATGACTACGTCGGCATTTGGTGTACCTGTGGCAGCAAATAATGGTTATACGTTTTTACCAGGACCTTCAGGTGGAGCAAGAGTTGGCGCAATTATTCTCCAGTGGGGAATAATACCAGTAGGCCCTTCTGGAGATACTGTTACAACTGTTTTGTTTGCTACAGTTAATCAGAATTTTAAAAATGCTTGTTATAATGTTCAATTAACAGTAATTGCACAAAATACTGATGAAGATCCATCAGCAAATAACGTTTTCATTGTTCCTGGTTCAGTTAACGCAACTGGATTTCAAATATCTAATTCATCATCATCATCAGAACAACAAGTATATTGGTTAGCTATAGGAAATTAAATGGGTCAAAAAATAGTTGTAGGTCCTTTTAATGATAAAGGTTTTAGAAATGACGTTACCCCATTTAACGTTGATAATACCTCTTTTCCTTCTTTAGTTAATGCTTATCAATGGCGTGGACGCGTCAAACGTAAACGTGGAACTTCTCTTCTAGGCAGGTTAACACGATTTTTTAGTTCTCTTGTTCCTTCTCTTAATACTGGTATTACTACTATTACATTAGATGGAAGTGGAAACGGAAATTTAATCACGGGATTCAATCTGAATTCTACCCTTCCGAATGTTACAATCGCACCAGGAAATACCACTATAACAGGAACGTTGATATATGAAGATCCCAATAAAGATGGGACTTTAGAAGTATCTGCTGTAATCACAGGAATTACATTAGGTAACCCAACGGTATTAACAGCAGTTAATACATTTTCATCAGGTGATTCAGTACTAATAACAGCTGTCCAAGGTACTGTAGAACTTAATAATAATATCTATACGATAATATCAGTGACAGGAACTACAATAACTATAGATGTAGACTCTACTACATTTACAGCATATGATATGGGTGGTTTTGCTACAGATCTAGTTCCAGAAGGAACGATTAATTATGTGACTGGAGCGATTAATATACCTGCACAAGCGGGATTGGCCGTTTCCGCATCCTTTAACTATTATCCACTACTTCCTGCAATGGGAGAAAGAGATCTTCAATTATTACCAACGCAGTTTCCAGGAACAATAGCATTTGATATAACGAAAGCCTATAATGTTGTAACAGCTATTCCATATCCAAATTACAATATAAGTTTTTATAAAAATCCCGCAGCAAATGTTGATCTTTATCCAGGATACACACCCAAGACCAATGCAACACCAGTACAATGGAACGGACAAAACTACCAGCAATTTTGGACGACTAATTACGAAAATGCCTTCTGGGCTACTAATGGCATTCCTATACCTTTTAATATTACTAATATTGGCATGCAATTTACGTTAGTTACTGGAGCAACAATTGTTGCTGCCGGACCTCCTGCAATTGTGACAATAGCAATTGCTGCAAGTCCTGCTGTAGTTGGTGATTTCGTCTTTATAAACGAAGTTGTGGGAATAACAGGAATAAACTTCCAGACTGGATATGTAATATCAATTGTTGCAGGTGTTAGCATTACAGTAGAGTTTCCTAATGCAACGATAGCTGGTACTTATGGAGGCGGTGGAATAGTCCAGTACTTAACAAATAATGTTGATCCAACTAAGGATTGTTTAAGATGGTACGATGGCGATCCAACAGATGGAGTAGTAAATAATCCCGTGCCAACTCCTGGATTCGGTTGGGTTAACTTTTGTCCTCCATTGTCGCAAGATTTCTATCCCATAGCAGATTTGCCAGCAGCGAAATACTATTTGGTTAATGCTCGCATGATTGTTCCCTTTAAAGACCGTTTGTTGTTCCTTGGTGCCGTTGTTCAGAGCTCAGGAGGCACACCCATCTATCTTCAAGATACAATTGTTTACAGTCAAAATGGCACGCCTTATTACAACGTTTCTTTTTCTGCTACACCAAACTATCCGTTACCACCAGTTACCACACCTCCAGGTTATGTAACAATGTTAGCTCCACAACAACAAACGGCCACACCTTCAGCTTTCTTTGAAGATCAAACAGGATTTGGAGGTTTTGTATCGGCAGGATTGCCTCAACCCATAACAACGTCAGCCCCTAACCAAGATGTGTTAATCGTAGGATTTTCCAGCCTAAAAACTAAATTGGTATATAGTGGGAATGATTTAGTACCTTTCAATTTCTTTATCATTAACTCAGAACTGGGTGATGCAAGCACATTCTCAACTATTACACTTGATAAAGGCGTATTATCCCGTGGAACGCGTGGATATACAATGACAGGTCAAACAGACTCCCAGCGTATAGATCTTGATATTCCAGATCAAGTTTTCCAAATGAATCTAACAAACAACGGAAACGAAAGATTTTGTGCTTCAAGAGATTTCATCAACGAGTGGATTTATTTTACTTATAACGCGAACAATGAAAATGATGAAACTCCAACTGCCATTTTCCCAAATCAAACATTACTTTATAACTATAGAGATAATTCTTGGGCGTTATTTAATGAATCTTATACGAGTTACGGAGCATTTAGAAGACAAACAGGTTTTACATGGCAAACTGTAGGATTGGTTTATAATACATGGGAAGCGTGGAACGATCCTTGGAATGCGGGTAATTCAACTGTTCTTCAACAAGAAGTTATCGGTGGAAATTCGCAGGGATTTCTAATATTCCGTGATGAAGGAACAGATGAAGCTGAGTCTCTAGCTATTATTTCATTTAATGGTACAACAAATACCGTAACAGTTCCAAATCATAATCTAACAGAAGATAGTTACATACAAATCACTGGATGCTTAGGAACTGTTGGTAATTTCGTTAACAATGCAATATTTTCTGTATTTAATGTGACTCAGAACACGTTTCAACTTGATCCAGACCCAATGCTTGGATCAGCAACTTATATCGGTGGAGGGTTAATCACATTAATATATGTTCCATTCATTCAATCTAAGCAATTCCCTCTTGCATGGGATACAGGACGTAAAACTCGTATTGGAGTTCAACAATATCTATTAACTACTACACCTAGATCAGAAATTACACTACAGATGTTTTTGAGTCAGGATGCAGCTAATCCGTATAACAATCCTCCAATTGTTCCTAGTACATCATCAACAAATAACTCATTACTTTACTCACAGGTACTTTATACTTGTCCAGAAAGTACAAATTTAGGTCTGACGCCATTTAATGCTAGCCAGATGATGATAAATGATCCTAGTAGTGGTACAAGTCCTCAAGAACAAATATGGCATCGAATTAATACATCCCTGATAGGTGATACCGTTCAAGTCGGACTAACAATGTCAGATGAACAAATTAGGTATTTACATCCATCTTCGATTGTTTCTCCAATAACAGGGATTACATTAGGTAATCCAACTATAATAATGACAACGGCCAATTCAACAGTTCAACAGCAAGTCAGAATCGAAGGTGTTGTCGGTACGGTTCAATTGAATGGAAATAACTATCATGTGATTGCATCGGATTCCACTACAGTAACGATTAATGTAGATTCTTCAATGGGATATGAACCATATATTTCAGGTGGTAGAATAGCTGAAGTTGATGCACTCAATGCTTTTGCAGAGATTGAACTACATGGTATCATAATGGATTGCTCAACCTCATCACTACTGGTCTAATATGTCATTATCATCAAATATTGTTAATAATGTTACGTTCTTAAGAACTACAAGGGAATTTCCAACAGAATCCGATCAATTATCGGTTGAACTTAATAAAGCTTATCTCGATATAGCCAATGTTGTTAATTCAAGAATTATAGGTATATTCCCAAAGAATAAGATGGCAATTACAGGAGAGAGTTATTTCTTAACTAATAATAGACAGCAGACATTAAGACAAGTCTACACTGGTACTTCGACTGCTGCAATACCCCATGGACTTACAAATATCTATAATGCTATACCTTTTTTTACAAGGATGTGGGGACAGTATACAGATTCTACGGGTAGATGGTTTGGTTTAATACCAGCAAGTACGGTTGCTATAGCTGGACAAGTTACTTTCTATATAGATAATACTAGTATAAACTTTGTCTCTGGTGATGATGCACCTACGCCCACGTCATTAATCGTAATAATCGAATGGATGTCTAATGCTTAATCTAGGAGTAATTTTATGAGTTCAATGTCAGGATCAACAGGTAAAGCACCTCCTCAGATTAAAGAAAAGATTCCATCAGGATTGCGCCAGTTCAACAAACAATCTCCTGAACAACAAGCTCTAATGGCTCAGGAATTGCAAGGGGTTGGGCCTGATAGTTATTTATACAAGTTGGCTAATGGCGATCAATCTACCTTTAATGAAATGGAAGCACCGGCACATAGACAATTTAATGAAAAGACTGGTGAATTTGCCTCTAGATTTAGTGCTGGAGGTGGTCAAGGATCATTGAGTGCACGCAGAAGTAGTGGGTTTCAAAACTTTATGGGTGCGCAAGCATCAAACTTTGCTCAAGATTTACAAGCTAAGCGTGGAGATCTTCGCAATCAAGCCATAAGAGATCTCCACAACATGAGTACTGATCTTCTTAATATCGATCCTTACGAGCGTTATATGAAGCCCGAGAAAGAAGGAACGAATTGGGGCGGATTAATTGGTGGTGGCGTAGGTGCTGTAGGTGGATTCTTTGCAGGTGGACCTATGGGAGCTGTATCAGGTGCTCAAGCTGGTTATAGTGCAGGATCAAGCCTAAGTGGTCGAGGTGGTGGTGGAGGAGGCGGTGGCTGGCAAGGTTCTCCTGGATGGAAACCAAGTTGGAATGGTCAAGGTAGTGGCGGTGGTCAAGCAACAGTTGCGCAAGCGCAAGGAATATACGCATAGGATAAATCATGGTAATACAAACTTTAGGACGGTCTAGACCTAATAAACTGAATCAGGCACTTAGTGGAGTCATGGGTGGTGCTCAATCTTTTTCAGAGGCTATGGGTGTTCAAAAACAAGAACAACAGCGTTTAGAAGAAAATCAAGCTATTAAAAGAGAAACTGGCCAAGATCTCTCTGGAATCCGTGATGAAAGAACAAGAGAAATGCTACTTTCAGATAAACTGACATCTGGACGAAAGATGAATCAAGCTAATGCAGGTTCTGGAATTAATCCTTTTTCGCCAAATAGTCCCAAGAATAATACTACAAATCCTACGAAAAAAAATACTGTAAATAATCCAACTGCTTCTCAAGAAAAATTGCCTGTTTTATCTCCTGAAGAAGTTTGGGCAAAAGGTCAGCAGACGGCACAACAATATAGAGATAATAATGTTCCAATGACTGATGAACAAGGTTTTGAATTACAAAATAGTTTAAACACAGAAAATATTAATCATAATAACAGGGTTGAAGCACAAACTGAAGCTTATGGTAATCTCGGTCAAGAAGCTATTGGGCAAGTCATGCCGGATGCTTCGCCAGAATTAACAGCTATTTTTAGAGGTTATGGAGAAGAGGAAAAGAATAAATTAAGTCCAGCGGAAGCAAGAAAAAGCCTAGCTAAAAAAGCAGCTCAATTTAAAAACAAAGTTTCAGCTATAGAAAATAGTATAGGTCCAAGAAGGTTATTTTCAGGAATCGTTCAGGATATATCTGGAACAGGACGCGAAGAAGAAAAAGTAAATAGAGCAATGAGAGAAAAACTCAAGTTTTTACATGACCAAGGTTTATTCGACACTGAAAGAAAACTTTTAAGTGGATTAGGCTATTATCCTGAAGAAGTGGAATCATTGGTTAGCAATCTCCCAGAAAATACACAAAAAACTATAGCCCAACTACCAGAGTTTAAAAAAGAATATACAGAGAAACCAAAGTTATCAGCTGCTAGGGCAGGAAAGTTGCCTAAACTTATTCATAAGCCAGAAGACTTAGAAAAAATAAAAGGATCTATCGAAAATATACTAACTTCAGATCCAAATACTAATTTAATTCTTTTAAGAAAAGAACTAGAGAAAAAAAATGTAGATTGGGAAACATATAAAGACATATTAGATGATATGGTTATAAATGGAAAAATCAAATTAAATCCGGATCAAGATTTGGCTTTTACCGATACATTAGATCAACCTCCCTTAACAACACTTGGTAAAATCCTTAAGAAATTTAATTTAGGTGGTAGTTAATGGCTGCCGTTATTGCCAGTGCTATAAGTAGAGGATATACAGCTAGAACAATTGTTAATCAATTGGCTAAATTATCACCAAAAGCTGCGAATATTATTAACACATTGGGAATCGCAGGATATACTTCAAGTACGATTTTAAGTGTTCTTTCGAAATCAAAATCAAATGATCCCGATCAATATCTAACCGAACGTGAAAAATATCATAAGAATGTCTCTGCAAATAAGAGAAAAGCAGCTTTGGAAGGTTTAGGGTTATTGGGAACTGTTGGAGCTGTTGCAGCTGGAGGACTTGCCTTAGCCAATCGGGGAAGAGCTATTCAACCAAGTGATATATTACCTGCTATTAGAGGACAGGCACAAGGGACAGGAAGGGGAGCGACTACTATTCCAGTCGGACCAAGAGGCTTGCCAAATAGACAACAAATAGGCGATCCTCAGCAAGGAAGAGGCAATCCACCTAAAAATCCTCAATCGCCTAGAGGCTTGGCACATATGATGCCACAACCTCCTATGAATGGAAACCCGAACCAACCCCAACAACCACCACCTTCTCAAGGACTTTCACCGCAAGCACCTCAAGAAACTCCTCAACGTGATATTATGAAAAGCGTTGATCTTGCTAGAAGTCTTAAACAAGATACACGCTTTGAAATGGCAATAAGGAGTGGTAAAAACCCTCTCGAAACTTCACTAATATTACGTTCTGTATTACCTAAGAATGTTGTTGCATTATTTGATAAATCACCACAAGGTTTAGATGGTGCCGTTGAAGATTATAAAAGTTTTCTTGAACAAGAAGCACAAAATAAACAACAAGTTCAACAAGAACAACCTCATCCTAATTCAGCTAAAGGAAAACAAGAGGCTAGAGAACAATCACCAGATCTTAAAAATGAAAATCCATTGTTGCCAAAAAATGAACCTGTTCAAAATAAAGTTTCAGAACCTGTAATAAATCCTCAAACTCAAACTCAAATTCAACAGCCAATCGAACAAAAACCAATCGAAACAGAACCCTTTAGAAAACTTGCAATGTTACCTAAAGGTCAAATTGGAGAGGTTGAATCAATCAATAAGGGAATTGCTAAGATTAATGTAGAAGGTAAAACTCAAAATGTTAAAGTTAGTGAAATCAAAAATGAGCCTGAAGACGTTGAAGATGCTGTAAGACAGATTGTAAATAGCATTCCTGAAAATATGAAATCTACAGCTTTGCAAAGTATGGTTCATGTGCCCGGAATGAATTTACTGATAACACAGTTTTATGATGGAAAGTTTGCGTGGTATAAAGATGTTCCTGAAGATCTTTATAAGAATATTGCTCTAGGATTATATGAACCAAAAGGACAAGGCAAAACAGGTATTGGGGAATACAAGCCAGGCGTTATGGATTCAAGAGGTGCAGGATTTCATAGTCAAATTAAAATAAACCCAAATTATTCCAAAGAAAATAAAGGGATCACGTGGGGATACGCCACTAACGAATATAACCTATTACATACAATTCAAAAATCTTTACATAAAATTTCTAAGGAAAAATATGATCAAAAAGGAAATCTCAGTACCCCAAAAAAAAGAACAAAACCCAACGCTGAATGAAGCCGTAAATGGTCTGAAATTTTTTGACAACCGTTTGAGAAAAGAGTTAAAAAACAGACCAAAAGAACAAAAAAAACCTTAGTGGTATCTTCTGTCTCTTTTCATAAAATCTATTTCTTCTTTCAATCTTTGAACTTCCATTCGAGTTTGAAGTTTTTCTTCTGACTCCAATTTATCATTATGATTAAGCAAAAGAAACATTGGAATTGCTATTAACGCAAATATTAACATAAACATTTTACTTTCCTTTATTTCTTTCTTCTATAGAGCAAAGTCTCATCTTAAATTCGCAATCCATTCTTTCTAGTCTTCCGTGAAAATCTTTTGATTCTTTATTGATTTCTTCTTTCCAACTTTCGACTTTTATTTCAAAGGATTTCATATCAGCACGTAACCATGAAATTAATGCAATGTTCGATCCTATTATTGCAAGTCCAGTACCAATACCAGTCAATATTACTGATGTTTCCATAAAATAATTCCTATAAGTCATTCATTTCCATAAGATTATATCATAACATTGGATATAACACAACATTAAAGATTTCCCTACACAATTAATACATATAGGATTAAATTTAAACTTAACACTAAATTGAGGTTCATTATGAGTTCACATTTCCAGCCTGGCGCTAATCTCTACGGAATTGCCGTTGGCAGTCGTCCTGAAAATATAGAAGTTCCTCACATTGATGTGAGAGTTCCTACTACATTAGATGTAGTATATCCAACCGGGAAATGGTGGCTATTTGTAGGTAATTCTCTTTGGTATTTACTTAATAAGTCGACTATAGCGGGCCAATTAACAGCAAACTGGGTTGAAGTAGTTGGTGCTTCTGGTGCTATTACAAGCGTTGTAGAAACTACAAATCAGATCACAGTATCTCCTCCCGTTGGCGGAGTCGTTACATTATCTATCCCAACTACATTTATTGCTCCAGGTACAATTGCAGCTACAGGAACAGTTACGGCCAGTGGTTTTGTAGCCACTACAGGAAACTATACTGCAACTTTAGGTAATCTTGTTTTAAGTGGTGCAGGTTCCAAAGTTGATATTAGTGCAGCAACACCAGCTACTGCTTCAGTAGGAACAGCAACATTAGCAGGTGGTACAATTGTAGTTGCAACTACAGCAGTAACAGCTTCTTCCTTAATATTTGTATCTAGAAACACAGCTGCGGGTACAACAGGTGAACTATCAGCCCCGGAAGCTTCAATTGTTGCAGGAACAAGTTTCACTATAGATTCCACAAGTGGTACGGATACTTCTACTGTAAATTATTGGATCATAAACTAAGGATTATATGGCAATTAACTTTAGTCAAAACGCTTTAGCAGCACCAGAACTAACAGCAACGATGACAGGTACTTTCACCCAAATAGGTACTTTGATCGCAAGCCCTGTGATTATCATATTCGATAATCAGGGTACCGTAGCAGTTGCCATCTCCTTAGATGGTGGAACGACTACCTGGAGAACTTTTCCAGCGGGAGAAGCTGTTCTATTAGACATGAGAGCCAATCATGGAATAGCTCCCAACTATACATTTGCACAAGGGACGTCCTTTTCTGGAAACGGTGCATCAGGCACATTTTCGATTTCATATCTTTACGCACAAAACCAATAGGTATCAATGTCACAAATATACAAACAGGGTACAGGCGGCGGCGGCGGTGGTGGAATCACAACAATCGCTGGAGACGTAGGTTCTATATCAGGATCAGCGGTCACCATCTTCGCTAATAATGCTAGTAACGGCTCTGGTTCTTCTGTAAAATTTGTTAATGGCGGAACTGTTTCAACTTTGGAAGTCACCGATGCGAGTTTTAATACTGTAATTGGTCAGGGTTCAGGAAATTTATCCCTTCCTACAACATCTCCAGAAAATACGATATTCGGGGCGTATAACGCTCCTCTTTTAACGACGGGTTCTAGTTCAAATGTGATTTTGGGATTCAATAATGCTTTAGCTGCAACGACTGCTTCAAATAATGTAATTGTTTCCTATGATGGTTTTCAGGTAGCGACATCGGCTTCTTTTTGCACTGGAATTGGACAAAGTACACTTGCTACGTTAACAACAGGAACTTTTGATTTAGCTTTGGGATCTAGTGCAGGTGATGCATTAACGGGAAGTGATTCATTTAATATCGATATAGCTCATCCAGGTGTTAGTGGCGACAATAATGTTATGAGACTGGGGCAGCAATTCCCTCAAAGTGGTGGTGCAGGAATCGCGACCACTTATATTGCTGGAATTAACGGCAACACGATTACAAGTCCCAATATGGTAACCATAGATCCAACTACAGGCCAGTTAGGTACGCAAGCTATCCCTGGCGCAACAGGTGTTTGGTTTCAAGCTTATTTAACATCACCTCTTACTGTAACAGCTGGAACTCCAACGACTGTTGTTTATGATACAATAACTAACCCAAGTTCTGGAACAGCTTATAATAATACTACAGGAGTTTTTACAGCTCCAGTAACTGGTTTTTATGGATTCTCAACAGTAAATTATTATTACAACTTAAACAACCTTATATCAAATCTATTTTCAGAATTATCATATGCTGGAAGTGTACAATCACTTCGTTTAGAATATGTCGGTATTGGCGCCTATGTTAATACAAATTCATTAATTATGAGTAGTGCGTGGTCGATGCCAATGTCGGCTGGTGATACGGTTCAGATACTTGTTGATGCAGACGGAACAGGCATGTATGGTATATTTGGAGAACCTCTTCAAAGTACAGTTCTACCAGCTGCTTCAACTTTTTCGGGAATCTTATTATCTACTTAAAAAGAGGTAATGTATGTCTTTTTGCTGCATACCATCAGATGATAAGCCACAAGTCGAAATTGAAATTGATGTCTCGGGGAGCTGCAATTGCTGCACGCCACCGAGGCATAAAAAACATAAAACACATAATATAAAGAATGTTGAACAGACACGGGAAGTTGAGATGACCGATAAGAAGATCCCTAAACTTCCTGTTAAGCATCAGGGATGCAACGAGGATTGATGATTCTTAATCTATGTCCTTTTTCAATCTCATAGAAATCTGAGCATCTATTGCCATCGATAACAGGTTCACAGTATGTCTGATATTGGCACGGAATCGCCATAAATCGATAACATTTTAGTTTTGACGGGCAAACCTCGTTTCTACATAGTGATATATCAGGAATTTAAAACTCCTCATCATGTTGGCAACAATTGAATACGAATATCCCACGTTTTCTCCAAGCCCTTATAACTTTAGGTCGGTCATCGAATACAAAATATATCTCTTCGCAACCTTTGGCAATGTGATCATCTAGCCATCTCATCTTAAGTTCATCGTCTGGTGTTGAATCGCCTATAGGACGCATTTTTAGGACTTTGCAATTCATCCTTCCAAATGATGTATATTTTTTAAGCCAAGTTTCTGTTTTTTCTCTAACAGATTCGCATCGACCAGACCAAACTTGAACTTCTGTTGAGTGATATTCATCATCAATAAAATCACTGAGTATATTTATCACAGGACCAATTGGCTCATCCTGATCACAAGCTTCGTAAAAGGATTTCCAGTCGGGTTTCCATAATTCACCTGTAGTCTTATGATAATCACGCATAATCATAACTCCACCAGTTCTTTCGTTGGGCGGAATTCCATGAACCACATCAGGATTTTTATTAGGATCAACAAAATGCCTTCGGTGCTCGCAATTAGCTAGTGTCCCATCAAGAACGAACAATATGACCATTTACTTCCCCTTGTAATCCGTTTCGTAGAATCCTGATCCTTTGAAGTGAACTGCAGATCCTCCAGTAATAACTTTTTTCATATATACACCTTTTACACTGCATTTAATGCACAACGGTCTACAAGGTTCATTAGATCTGTGATTATATGTTTCAATCACATTGCAATCGGGGCACTTGTATTCGTAGTTTGGCATTAGTTTTTCTCATAATAGTAAGGACGATTTTTCATTTTACAAATGAAATCTTCGACTTTTTTACAATCATTGTAATCTCCCTTGAAAAATACTACTGCACATCCTAAGTGTGGAGCGTCAGCGGTAAAAGTTAATCTTTTCATCTCATGAAATGACTCTATAGATAGTTTTATAGGATTATCCTTCATTTTTTCTGCATCCACCCAAATTCCGCAGTCGCATCGATTATTTTCTATTTTTGATCCACACATATCACAGTTTTTCATCTAAAAATTCCTGATATGTACTCAGATTTAATCTTATCCATAACCTCATCAGCTGTTTTTCTATCCACAGCAAAAAGACTACGTATCTCGTTGGCTGAAAGCGCCCCATAATTTAGGAATGTGCGTTTAGCTGCATCATATACCGAATCAAAGTCACGTTCTAGATCTTCATCCATCAAAAATACTTGATTGGGCATTAGTCTTACTGGTTCCATTTATTCTGTTTCCTCAGTGTCATTTAAAATTTCATCCATCGAGATTTCTTTTTGTCTCATCATTTTCATCAATTCTAGAGCAATAAATTTAGGTGAAAATTTGGATTGGATCAAGTAATTATATTTGTCTTCATCGGGCATATTGGGATTTATTAAGATAACCCTTAAAAATTGGTTCCTACGCAAAGTGTATTCTTCGTCGCCTATGCAAAATGTGATGTATTTATCTTTCATTCGTGTAAATCCGCTTTACATTAACCTTTAATCAACACAGTTTCGTAAAATTCTTTCATTTCGTAATGGTATTGGCTACGTAGTAACAATTGATTGATGTTATTCCATTCATAGAGGCAATCAAGACCGTAGTTGGTCAGCATGCTGATGAGAGCATGAATACACTTAGACATGGGCGTGGATGCCGCTAACGTTGCCATGAACGAATTAAAACAATACTGCGCTCTATTTCTATCGGACAGATCAGGTAGCCACCAACACTTAATCTTTGCTTGATCGTAGCACGCTATTGCTTGTTGTTCATTGTAATTTATTGCGTCTACATAACGGGCTCTTTCATTGGGTGACAAAGTCCCTTCATACTTATTAAGGTCGAATGCAAAGACCCCAGGAGCTATTTCTATTGCCTGTGCTTTATCAGACAAAGCCCATAGAGTTGCTAATGACATCAGAAAGTAAACGAAGTACCGCCAGAATGCACGTAGCGAGCTAAATGTAATATCAACGACCATTATTGCAGAAGTCGTTATCAATGAAATCAAAAGTTCTCTCATTACAAATCCTTTTGGATGTTTTTAATTGTTCCTAATATTTCGAACTGATTTTCTGAATCATAACCAGTATTTTTTGGAAAAGGAAATGATCTCAAAGGTTTTGTGTTAATAATATCTTCTGTAATAAGCAAAAAAACAAATCCATGATCTGTGTAATAACCTATACCAAAAAATTCTTGATCACTTTTTGGTATTTTAGGTAATTTCACCAGTAAAAGTTCTCTCATTCTATTTCCTTTTTAGGCTTACCCCAATGAGTGACATCATATATGGGCTCGCCTGTTTGTTTATTCCACCAATACGATGCAGCAGCTTTATAATATGAAATTAATCCAATACACATATCATGACAAAAGTAAGCTGTCGTTTGATCGTTATTACTAAGTTTAACTTTGTAGATATTTTTAATTTCATCAGGAAGATTTTTTACATCAACCCACTCATCAACTTCTTTCAAATATTCATCATGAAAAATATCCATCACTTTAAAACGCTTGAACATTATCCCTCAATTAACAGGTAAAACAAATTCTATGTATTTTCCGCATTGGCATTCTAAATATATTTCGGTATCATATTCCGGGAAATTATTTGCTTGCGTCAGAATTTTTTGTTTTAGACCACATACAGCACACTCTTTTTCATATTCAAATCTATAAGATTTTCTTATTTCTTCAATATCCATTATTCCTCAGGTGGTTTTGGCAAAGGCATCCAGTGAGTAATTACAGAATCTATTTCTATGTTATCTATAAGCATCAAATCAAATTCATTTTCATCATCCACGTCTACATATCTTCCGAGTGAAATAAATGTATTGTACATATCACAACAAAGAACAATACTACCTATTTCCGGTTGATCCTCTTCCATTTTGATCCAGTTCATTTTTTTTCCTCAGGTGGGTTTGGTAACGGCATCCAGAATTTACATGTTGCCAATTCACATTGTAAAGTGTCGTTAAAATAAATTGAATAATCGGAAGCCCAAATGTCATTACCAGGCTCATAAGGCATCAAACTTCCCACTGAAACTTCATTTTTACCATTAACAAATAAGACTTCATGGTTCTTTTTAGGAATCTTATCCTTAACGCTGACCCAGTTCATGGCGCTATGCCTTCATCCCATTTGCTATATTCAGGATCTGAATTAAATTCTTTCATTTCTTTTTTATAATTTTGTCTGAATAAAATTCTTAGAACTTGATCTAAAACCCATTGCTTATGATGACTACCATCAATCTCACCAAATCTTAAAATTAACTTAACTGCTTCTTGTTCGTCGGGGTTTAATTCTTTTTTCTTCATTTTACGTCCTCATGTCTGATTCTTTATTTTCCCTTTTCGTAGAGGATGATTTATCCATTTCTCTTTTGTTCTTAGAAGAGTTTTATCAATAAAATCTTCATCATATCCATTTAAACAAAGTTGTCCTAGATATGTTGCAGATAGAAATGCCATAATATCAGCAGGATCTTTATCTCTTTCTGCAAACCAATTAATCATCATCGTATGCAATTCATATATTTCGGATTGCTCTAGTGCCATTTTACGTCCTGATTGTCTGATACGCATAATTATGTTGCTTTTGGTTTTAGAACATGCCCTTTCAGGTACTTCTAAGGCTATCATATTTTAATTTTACGATATCGTTAAAAATATCACTTGAAATACTTGTCATTAATACCAGTTCTAAGGAAAAACTTTTCCATTTCTTTCAAACATCCCTCGCAGAAAATTGATCGGGGAGCAAAACCAAATTTTCTTGTACCATCTTTACAACATGCAGGAACAATATTCCCTGAGAAATAAGATTCATTATCTGGTATGTCTTTGTTGCATCTCGTACATTTCATAAACATCACTTGAAATACTTTACATTTTCATTTCTCACCACAAAAATAATTACAAATTCTATCAAACAAGCCTAACTTTTTAGGTTCATTCAATGAATAATAATTTTGTAGGACTAAAACTCTATCAGTTAATTTATTTAAAATTTCAATTGTTCTACTGAGAGTTTTATCAATATCATTAAGTCTATCTTCTAGGTTAATTGCAGTCTTCACGGTGTCTTTAACCCCTTTAGGCCTTCCCACTTTCTTTTTTGTTTCCATTATTTCCTTTGTCATCTTTTACTTACGCTCACAATTTTACCTTCTTTATTTTTCGTCCAGCTATCAGCCAAATAAAAAAGCTCTTTCATATATTCGTAAGCTTTATCTTGAGTAATCTTATATTTCATCATTAAGTAAGGAACTGAACACACTTTCTTGTGAATAAATTCTATCCGTATGCGATATTCTTCGTCGCTCATTTAGGACCATCCTCTGGTATCACGAATCCTTGTTCATAGCATTCCTGACCAACCCTAAAGCCGTCCAGCCAAACATATTGAACAATATCCATACTGTAAACATTCGACTCTTTAAACTGTCGGGGATTTAAGGATATTTCAACTTTTCTTAGTGGTGGCAGATAACTTGCTATCAGTAATCCATAGGAAATAAACGCCAAAACATATAAAAACTTACTCATTTATTATCCTTTTAGATATATTGTAGACCAATTAGTTCATTTCAACAATATGGTTGTAGAACTATCTTCGACATACAAAACGTTCTAATATTTTCACCCTTTCTTCCAGTTCATCAAGTCTGAAATCTTGTTTTCCATCGCGTGCAAACACAGCTCGACGTACCTTGTTTTGAGATACTTCCATTTTATCTATACGTTCGATCAATTGCTCTTGAAAACATTCTTCTGGAGTCTTAAAAAACTCAAGTTGGACTAACATTATTTTAATCCTTGAAAATCTTCATCTAGCATTTAATATTTTCCATTAACAAATTATAAAACTCTTTTTCTTTTACGATCATATCATTCATAAAAGCGTCATCCCTATCAAACTCTATCAACACGTGTTTTCCTTCCCAGTAAGAGAAAAAACTAATCCTATATATATCTAGAACAGATAATTGATGTTGCATTTGTGCATAATAAATTGGGTCTACGATGCCCTTCAGCGCCTTTTCGTAAATTTTAAGAGAACATTTTATCTCAACTGCGTGCCTATTGCAAGCAGAAACACCGTCAAATGATGCTGCCATCCAATGTCGTATCTTGCTTATACCTACTTTTGGAACTACATTTAATCCAGTAATTTCATTAAACTTTTCTCTAGCTATGGGCTCAAGAAAGTTTCCCATAGCCATTTTATCATTTGTTTCTGTTCGAGGTTTTTGACCCAATTTCTGTCCCAACAGTTCCGCGGGGTTTTTGAAAGGGGAGATACCCAAAATCACTGCACTGTCTGTTGCAGTTATTACAGTATCTCTCCATGCTTTCCACTCGTTACTACCCTGTGTTAGTGGTAATTCTATCATGAATTTAACCTTATCTTTTCGCACTTGTGATTATCAAACATCTTCTTGTAAGTTTCTTTCTCGTCACGTTCTTTTACTACCATTTCGCACAAGAGTTGTATTAATAGTCCTGACTGTTCATCAGGATCTACCATTTCCAAATATTCACCGCATCGATCAACTATCTCGTCAAAAATTAGAGCAGCGCTCATGTTATTCTCCTTCTTCAGTAATTGCAGATTCTTCATTAGCGTAAACTATCGTATTCAAATGTGCTGCATATTCAGCTTTACGTTTGATAGCCACTAACTTCAATGTCTCATAATTAGCAGTAGGAATATCACTATAAGCTTTGTATCCCGAGTCTACCATCAATTGCTTGAACTTCTTTTGCTCTTCTTCTGAGCACTCATCAATCAATGTTTTAAGTTCTAAAGCTTGTTCTTTGCTTATGTTTTTAGATTCTTGTTTTTCTTCCGCTTCAGTCAAATACCTAGACTTTTGAGTTAGTTCTATTTCATTTGCTTCATAAACTACGGGTTGATTGAATGGTATGGCATCCGCAATTTCCCCTTGTACGTAAATACCTTTTATCACGTCGCTAAAAAGAAATCTTGCCAACTGTGATACACAACGCCACATACACATAACTTTAGGCATTTTTATCCACTGATTTTGATATATTCCTTGTGCTTTTGCGTCTTCGATTGAAAATTCAACTCTCCACGAATCGTTATTGTCGCAACGTTTACCATACATAATTACTTTTGTATCTGTAGATTTAGGATCCATCGATACGCTGTGGCCTTTAGATCGGATTATAGCTAGCATAGATTGACCGCTCATTTCGACTTTTCCTTTAACAAAGTACATCCCACCATTAAGAGCGTCCAATGGACTCATTCCAATGCTTTTAGCTTTCTGGGTTATTGCAAAAATTCCTTCAGCACCCATTTTGGCGTAGTGTGGAGTTTTCATTAATTGTGCGCACAAGTTTTGAGTTTGTGCAATTTCATTTAATACTGGATCTTGATCTTGATTATTTTGTAATTGTAATGTCATGATAATTATTCCTTAATGATATTTTATTGTTATTGTTGTTTTATTTTTTAATCGCACATTGCGTATTGATACCTAGCCACGAATTCATCATCCCAGTGATTTTTTATCAGTGCGTCAACATTTCCTGTTATTGCTTCGTAATGTTTTTGAGTGAATCCTAATTTTCTAAATTCTGATACTACCGAAATATCTTCTTCATTCCAAGCTTCGCACATCATTTCAAGATATTTCTTTCTAATTTCAGCGTTAGGAATTGCTTCAACATAATAATCTTCAATCTCGTGATATAATTCCTTTGCCCATTTAGAAACGAATTCGTATTCACCATCGTAATCTTTGTCGTAATCGTACATTTTAACTCTCCATCGCATTGTATGTTTTTTTAACCATCGCAACTAATTTACCTTGATTCTCCCAAGATAACCGTTGTTTATCAGCGTATTTGTAAGCCAATATTTCATTAACTCTTTGTACTAAACTTGTATCCATCATCAATATGAAGTACTCCATTATTTGTTCAGCAAGCATCTTTCACCTCGATGTTTTTCTACTATTTCTCTTACCTCTTTCATTGTCTTGATTAGACCTAATGTCACTGATGTAAAGCCAGTCTTAGAGTAATTAAGCTCGTATACCTTTCGACCTCTCACTGTTTTCCTTATTACTGAGTATCCTTTTAACATTCCATTTCCTCTAAGTTTGAATCGCACTCATCGCAAATACATTCCATTTCATTCGAAGGATGTTCATTACAACCGCTAAAATCAGCATCTTTGTATTCCTCACATATTCCGCATTTGTAAACACTCATGTTATTTCCTGTAAATTCGCAAACGTATAACCTTCGATATATAATTTCATCAAAACCCAACGCTTTTTAAGCTTTTCTGTCTCAGAAAAACTACAGTTTTCAAGCGTATCCATAAACTCTTTATTCATGTATGGAGCTGAATTTAATCCTTTTAAAAAACCTTCAACACCTAATTTATAAGCTTTTTCTTTTTTCATTTTACCTCCTCTTTCGTATGTAAATCCGCTTTACATTGTATTGATCAATCAACTGCTACGACCTACACCTTAAGGTTCTATCGGGAGACTTGTTGTTTGATAATGCAAATATAACACAATACGAAAATATAATGCAAACGAAAAGTAAATATATACGAAAAAACTTTCGTAATGTATACTGTGACTTAAACATGAGGGGGATATGCAACTAAAACAATATTTATTTGAAAACATGCTTACTCAAGAAGAGTTTGCAGAAAAGTTAGGATGCACTAGAAATTATATATCAATGATATGTAGAGGTGCGTGTTATCCGAGCCGTAGGATGGCAAAGAAAATTTCTGAATTAACAAGAAAACTAGTGGTATTTAATGATTTTGCCATGTCTTCTAAAAAGATCGGAAGACCAAAGAAAGTTTGTCCACCTGATTTGCAGAATATGACGTGTGTTTGTCAAAATAGCGATGATATAGAGACTTGTGTGGATATGTAAATAAAAAGACCCTAGAACAATTCTAGGGCCCTAAAGGAGGAAAATTAATGAAAAAACAATGCAGTCAGCGTCGAGACCTACTGGAATGTTAATGTCATATTATAAATTTAATGATTAAGTTCAAAGGAAAAAAATGTTAAGAAGTTTTTATTTTTCTCAAGCCAAAACTCCCCTCATTGTGGTTATTGACACAGTATCCCATGTAAGTCAAAAAGAATGCGAGATAGCAATATCTGGAAGTGGTTTTAATGGTATTATAAAATACGATGATGCAAAAATAGCCACTAAGGCTATGGAAAATTTGAATGAATTTTTAAATGCATAAAAAAACCCCATCAGCTTTACGGGGCCGACGAGGTTAACTCATGCTATAAAAAAATATACATATTTTACACTCATTGCATAGATAGCCCTTCGGTGCTCAAAGGCCCCGATAGTTTACGGAACATGAAACTCAACTATACAATACGAAACGAAAAGGATTTTGACAATGGATTTATACGAGTTTTTAAGAAACGATGGTACAAAAAATTCCTTTTCTAATGCGGAAGCAGTAAGAAAAGGGTACAATCCATACATTCCAGGGGATATTAGACACGATTTGGTTAACTCTCACAAAAATTATGCGAATGAAATTGTTATTGTTGAATTAAAAAAACTTCTTACAATAAACGACAAGGCCTCTAAAGATTCATCTTGCGATTAATCATATAGAGGCCTATCTTAGGTTTTCTTTTCAAATATATTGTTATGTTTTTAAAGAAACTAATGTGGATTCAGCACGTTAGTTAACATTAAATTTTAAATTACTTAATTAAATCAAGTAATTTGGTCGTTTCCCTGAATAAGATACGTCCAGATTACACAAAGTGAACATTTATCGCAACACGGAAAGCGAAATAATTTCACAAAGGTGTAAAATTATGTCAGAAACACAGTCTCAAATCACATTCCGCAGAGCTAAACATGATAAACAAAATCCTTATGTAATGATTTCTCGCGAAATGTTGCATGACAAATCTATATCTCCAAAGGCAAAAGGAGTTCTTTGTTACCTTCTTTCACTTCCTAACGATTGGAAAATCTATCATACTCATTTAATGAACGCTCTCGACGTAGGTAAGGATTATCTAGATTCAGCGATAGACGAACTTCTTGCGTCAGGTTACGCAACTAGAAGTCGAGAAAGAGTAAAAGGATTATTTCAACCTTATCAGTATGAAATTAGTGAATTTAAAATATTTATTCCAGAGAGGGAAATCCCACTTGGTGAACTTAACAGAGACGAAATGCCTCCACAAGATAGTTTCAACCAAAGCGGGTTAACCGCAGCGGAAAACCCGCACATACTAAAGAAAGAACGTAGTTCTTTCTCCCCTCCCTCTCATCATCAAAAAAATACTACTACTAATACTACTAAAGAACAAAAGTCAGTAGTAGTATTTTCTTCTTTGAATAATCTTAAAATATCAAACGCTCTTAAAGAAAAAATTTCTTCTCAAAACTCCGAGGAATCTGTTAATCTAGCAGTAAAACGCTGTTTAGCGTGGTCAGCTAGAGCTAATGATGAAGCAGGAATCCTAACATGCCTAAAAAAAGCTTCGACATGGAATGATACAGTCTCAAAAGATGATAAAGTTATTAGTAATCAAGAATATCTGAAGTCTATAGCTCAACTCGATGGAAAAAAGATCGGTTTGACTCAAATTTGCATCGGAAATACCTACATTGAATTCGTTTGTGGCCCTAAAGTTGTTAATTTAAGCATCGATAATGTAAACTTTAAAAAAGCTGTAGAAGATTACATGGAATATTTAAGAAGGAACAAATAATGTCGGGTGAATGCGAAAAATGCAGCGAGCATTGTTTAGACTGCTCTTGTACTGATTGGAATCCGTATCACACTCCGACTGAATCCATTGATGATGATATGTTGGCCATCCCAGAAGAATATTGGGTTGAGAAACTTCAACCAATCTTCAACGATTGGTCTTATCATCTCGAAGCTGGTTTAACTCAAGAACAACGAAAACAATTCATGCAGGAAATTATTGATGCACTCAGCTAAAACGCTTACTATCGAAGAATATTTTGCAAGAGCATCAAAAAAGCCAATAAAACATAAGTACAATGCAAAACGGACAGAAGTCGACGGGATAAAATTTCCTAGCAAGTTAGAAGCTTCTTATTTTCGTAAACTAACTACATTGCAGGCTCAAGGAGATATTATCTTCTTCCTGAGGCAGGTTTCCTTCGATTTACCAGGGAAAACGCGATACGTGGCAGATTATGAGGTTTTTTGGACTAATGGCGATATCAGCTTTATCGATGTCAAAGGTCGCGATACTCCAATGTCCATTCTCAAACGCAAACAAGTCGAAGCGATATATCCAATAAAAATAGAAGTTGTCACAAAAGTATAAAAAGGCTACATCTTGATTTCATCCATCATCTTAGGAGTGCAATATATGCTGCAGAATCCCAATCCAATTGTAAAGAATTTCTTGCTCGCTGCCACTTTTTGCTTCTTTTTTTCCATCTTCATTGGTATTGTTTTGTTTTTTACGGGATGCTCGTACATCCCTGATCTAGCTAAAGACGTAGAAGACTATGCAACAGATGACGCAATTAAAATCGAAGTGTCACGCGAAGCTCTTAGCGAAAATCATAACATCGATATAGATATAAAAGTTAACAAAACGCAGGGAAAATAGTGGATTCATACGAACTAGATGTACATTGTCCCGATGGGGATTTTACTGTAAAATGTGATAGCTACTCCGCGAAACTTATTTACAAACCACCAACAGAAGAAATAAAAAGCCATCCCAAATACAAATTTGCAATGCATATATTGGAAAAAACATATGAACTTTAGAGCCCTAGGCAAAAACGTTATACTTAAAAAAATACAGAAGATCAAAGATGATTCTAAAGTTGTTATTATTCAAGTGCGTGAAGATAACGATCTGCCTCTCTACGAAATTCTTGAAATTGGCTATGAAGTTTCTGAAAATTACAGTCTTAGCATTGGTGATCATGTACACATTCAAAATCATTCCGCTATGGTATTAAACGACAAAGAACAACTATTCATCGTTAACTACGAAAAGATCATCGTTGCTCTAAAAAAGGAAACTACAAATGCCTCTTAAGAAATCAACTAGCAAAGAAGCTTTCAAATCCAACATTAAAGCAGAAATAGCTGCAAATAAACCACCGAAACAAGCAGTAGCCATAGCATATAGCGAAAAACGACAAGCAGCAAAGAAAAAAGGTAAATAATGAGAGCAGGAATGAAATTAAACGAACTTCTAGAACAACTATACGATAAAAAGATCGATGAATTCATCGAAGGCTTTAAACACTCATGCTGCGAAAATCTATGTAAATCCGCTTTACATGAAAGGGAATCTGATGATGAAGAAGCAGAATTTCCCATCTATGGAGATTATCTAAAAAATTTAAGAGGAGATTATTTAAAAATTTCTTATATTGATCTTTTCTGTATCGCTGATCGTAATACTATGAGACCTTATGTTACTGCTTATGTCGGTGATGACGACTTTAAAATAAAAGAATTCGACTGCAAAGAAAAAGCCCAAAATTATTTAGATCAACTTATAGGAGAAATTAACAATGCTAGATAAACTCAACTCAATCATGCGCTCAACTGCCCATTTTAGCCAACTACTTACTCCACTTACTAATCTAGTCGAGATGTACAAAGCTAACTACGCTAAAGACGGCACTACATTGGAAGCTTATATCGATACTCTATGTGAGTTCCTACAAGCTCATAAATCGCCCGTTGCGCCCGTAGAACCTGTAGTTCCTGCTGCTCAGGCCCCAGTTCCTCCGGCTCCTACTGCAGCTCAGTGAAAGCAACGTATCATCGATCTTATCCCAGCGTGGATAAGGTCTTTTTTTAAATAGGACACTCTATGGACAAAAGTTATAAACTACTCATTAAAAAAGAGCAAAAGCTTGAAAAGGACACCAAAAAAGTCTTAGCTAAAGATAAAACTCGCGACAAAATAGTTGATAAATCTAAAAAAAAACTGAAAGAGAAGTCTTAACCTCTCCTTTCAGTGAATTTAACGACTACTATGGCCCTTAACATACTGTTTAATAGCGTTTAGCAAAAATAATGTCATCGTTTTACTTTCTCTTTCAAGTTTTAACTTGAATTGCTTTAATAACTCTTCGTCCAATCTAACTATTATTTGCTTCCTCATTTAAAACCTTTCGTACAGTTAATTTGTATTTTTCTTGTCCATTCACTGTCCAATAAAAAGGACCTACTATTTTCAAAACCTCAACTTTTATTTGACCAAATGGTAATATTTCACCGATTTTAACTTCTTTATTAGATGGATAATACATTGCGAACATTTTATTTCCCTTTATTGTTTTGTTTTTCATTCCTTTTTATCTCGCAATTTTCTTCTTTCACACTCTGCGATCTTATCCACACACTGCTAATCGTTACTCTTTTGCTTTGATAACTACAATATAGCACAAGATATCTATTTATAGCAAGCGCTTCTTTTCACTTTCACAATAAAAATAAATGTTATATGGTTTGTACAGAGATAAAATAAGGAAAATAATGCCAGCTGGTTGCCCTCGCACAGTTTCACTTTCACCAGATGAAATGATTTCTTTAGGTAAAGAAATGGTTAAATGGTGCTTAGAAAACCAAGAATCTATTCTGCATCTTTCTGATTGGTATACCATCTCTAAAGGCTTTACTTATAATGAGTGGAAAGCATTTATTCAACTTAAAGAATTCCTTCCCTATTACGAGCAAGCCCTTAAGATTGTGGGACGTAAGTATCTAGATAAAGATTCTAATGTGCGCAATGGTATCTCTGAAAGATGGATGAGAGTCTACTATAAAGATCTCGTAGAGCAAGAAGATGCAGATGTTAAACAGAAAAGAATTGATGAGTTAGAGATGAAAAAACTTCTGATCGAATATGAACTCAAACTCAAATCGGATGCCCTCGATACAGTTCCTGAAGAGATTAAACAACAATATCACTCTTTGATATCACAGATTTCAGCTTTACAGTCTACTAGGAAGAGAGATTCGACTAATAAAAGCACCGACAACAAATCATAATGATTAATGTAACCCGTCAAGGCATTCTGTGGTAGATTTTCCATGTTCGTTATCATGTCATGAAGGATGTCTAAAAGTTGTTTTTTCGTTGGTCTTTCTGCATATTCTGTTTGTAGCGATAGTGTGGAGGAGGTATCTTTAATTGTCGGCACTATTGCGTTACCGATGTCATCCACACGAATAAAGTTGTTCCAGTCTTTTGCTGCGCAGTATAGAGCCTCTCCACAGCTTACTGATATCTCATCACATTTGCACGACACATAATCCGTTGAGTGAAAACTTTCAATGATTGATTCACACAATTTACATTTAGCTCGATTTCTCATTTTCTACTCTCCTAACTTGATCCACGAGACACTTTTCATAGTCTCTGTCGATGATATTTGTATAGGTAAGAGGCATATCAATGGGAACTTTTTGATATATTTTATCAAAATCTTTTCGAAGCTCCATATATTTTTCATTCAGTTGTTCTTTATTTAACATTGAAATACCCTCAATAATATTGTAAGCTGTGCATCATGCAAGAACTACTATCAAAAAAGCAAGTTGAATTCATCGAGAATTGCACGGCGAAATGGAATATAGCGCATGGTTCAGTTCGTACAGGAAAGACCGTGGGGTCTATTTACGCATTTATGCACGCAGCGGAAACATGTCCCGATTCACAAATATTCATGGTCGGTCATTCTAGTGAAACTATCTATCAAAACGTGGTGCGTCTATTACTTGAAAGTGATCAGTTCATGGTGTTCAGACCATTCTGTACTTGGTATGCGGGTAAGCGTCAATTAAAGTTCAAAGACAAGTCTATACAGACTCTTGGTGCAAAAGATGAAGGCGCAATAGGGCAATTTCAAGGTAAAACAATGTCCCTTGTTCTGTGCGATGAGATGACGCTTTATCCTGAATCTATCATAGACATGATCGATACACGTCTTAGCAATCCACATTCGATGGGATTCGCCACAATGAATCCATCGCATCCGGAGCATAAAATCAAAAAATGGATTGATCTTGCAGAAGCAGGCGATCCTAATTACTACGCATTACATTTTACTCTAGAAGACAATCCATATGTCGATGATAACTATAAGCAGCGTATTAAAAATTCTCTTAGTGGTATATTCTATAAGCGTAATTATCTGGGTCTGTGGTGCATGGCCGAAGGGGCCATTTTCGACTTTTTCGACAAAGACATTCATACTGTTGCTATTCCTCCTCGTGCTGCTGAATATTGGGTTGCTGGTATTGATTACGGCGTTAGCAACGCTTTTGCCTGTGTTTTGGTAGGCGTAAGTACTGGTAAATATACGCAAACAGGTAAATGCATGTGGGTAGAAAAAGAATACTATTGGGACTGCAAGAAAACTGGTAAGCAAAAAACAAACTCAGAGTTCGCGGATGATATCGAAGCATTCCTAGAGCCGTATGGTGTAAAGCAGATTTACATTGACCCAAGTGCTGCACATTTTAAAGTTGATATGGGGCGACGTGGATTACACACTATAGATGCAAATAACGATGTTGTCCCGGGAATAGAAGCAATGACATCAGAAATGGCAAAGGGAAACCTATTCATTCTGCGTGACTGTAAGAACCTCATTAAAGAAATCCAGAATTACGTTTGGGATACGAAAAAGAGTGTGCAAGGTGAAGACGCCCCTGTCAAGAAAGGCGATCACGCGGTAGATGCTTTACGTTATGTAATGGCCACACATAAAGTCCAAACGTACAACCCCTATAAACACAATCCTGAAGACTACAAACGAAAACGTTTTCAAAGTGATTTCTAGTATGAAAAAGATGTCCAAAAAGAAATATATCAAATCTTCAAAAAGTAATTGTTGTTCACATAAAGCGCAATATTGCGTTTGTATCACTCAAGGACATAGATATTGGATTAGTAAAAAGTATTATGGTTATGTGGAAGATGGTCAATTAATGTAAAAAAACGATTCACGAGTGATTTATAATGGAAAAATGGCCACCTTCTATGGAAAATCTTATAAAATCTAATGGATTTAAAGATTTTGAAAAAATATTCATCAACTATTGTAAATATAATAATTTCAAATTAGAAGAGATTCAATATTTGATGACGATGATGAACACATTTGTATATTTGAATAAGCCTACGATGTAAAACCGCTTTA
>Ga0302306_10000245_pt1 | contig 39518 bp, 25 predicted proteins | sample III_Palsa_E3_1_FD_198761 | JGI IMG/M metagenome (GOLD analysis project Ga0302306, IMG submission 198761) | Peat permafrost microbial communities from Stordalen Mire near Abisko, Sweden - III_Palsa_E3_1 | ecosystem: Environmental > Terrestrial > Soil > Palsa > Peat permafrost | place: Sweden...
TCCACGTTTACGATTTATCAATCGATATTGTATCGTGTTTAGCATATGGACTCTTAGATTATAATTAAAAAAAAGGAAATCTAGCACAAATAATTACACTGTTTTTAAATTTATATTAAAATGAATAAAAAAATTGATTTGTGTATAAAAATAATATATTAGATAGAACAAAAAAGTGATTTTTCTTTTGTACATTTTACACCTAATTATAATAAAATATTAGGTGCTCTGTTTCGCCTAGCCGCTATTATTTATTTTTTATTCAAATAACATAAGTAAAATAATTGCTGCAATAGAGATAATGTAAATTATTTTTTTGCGTACTTCCCCCATAAATTAATGTAATCAACTCCAAGGTAAAGAAAAAGTAAAAATGTATATAATAGGGCGTAGTATCTTGGCAATACGTCTTTATATCAATAAAATCAGTCACTATAGTCATCAAACTCATCAATGGAATGAAAAATATTTTTTTCAATATTTTTACTAATTGCTAAAAAAAAAGCCACCTACAATTGCGAAAATAATTGTTAAAGCAAAAGCACAAAATATAAGTATTCAACAAGCTAATGGCACTTTAGCTAATTCCTGCATTTTTTTACTATTACGTATGGTAGCAAGAAGATTAATGATACATAAAATGGTAGATACACCTTCCAATAACAAGTTTAAAAACAGTAATATTAGGATAAGCCTTGATTTGGCGTCAATACTGCTTAATGGTATATAAACTATGCAGCCAGTAGCACCAACCTCAAAAAAACTTGACATTAATAATAGTATTAACGATGGTGGTAATAATCAAAAACTTAAATTATTTAATCTAGGAAAAGCCATATCTTGTGCACCAACTAAACGTGGAATAAACCGATTACTAAATCCACCGGTCAAAACTGGCACAAGCATGTGCTGCAATCAATAGATTTAAGTGTTTATTTAAAGGAAATTCCCAATCTGATTGTGCTAGTTCAATCCTAATTAACATTGAAAGAACTGTACCAATAACTTCGGAAACATACCAAATATAAAATAAAGAGCACTAATATCTTTATGATTCGTTAAAAATAATCATCGTGCAACAAAAATTTGTAGTGCGCGCATATAATTACTACCGATGTACGTAAACTATTTATATAATTCCTGACAAACTATATAAAACTTTATTATAAAGGGCATATAGCTTAATTATTTTTAGGGCTGCATTGGATTCGAACCAATGACCGAATGCTTAACAGGCATTCGCTCTACCACTGAGCTAGCAGCCCAATATAATTATGTTGGGATAGAAGGATTCGAACCCTCACATGCTGGAGTCAAAATCCAGTGTCTTACCATTTGACTATATCCCAAATAATTTTCACTTAAGAATGGTTTTGAACCACTGACCCTTGGATTTTCAGTCCAATGCTCTACCACTGAGCTACTTAAGTATTGGCAATATTTAGACTTTGTAAAAAGATATTATCAGGATGAAAGGATTTGAACCTATAGCTTTCTGCTCCCAAAGCAGATACTCTACCAATTGAGTTACATCCCGAGAATTTATTTAAAAAATTTGAACAGTTATACTATCATTTATTCATTTTTATCAAAATTAGCTTTTTTAAAATCACGTTTTCTTTTTCGTCTTTTTATCCTTGTTGTCCTAAATATTTTTTTTAAAATATTTTTATTCACATTAAATTTTTTTTTTTTACTAACAGCTTTAGTTTTTCGTTTACCAGGCTTGCGACGAATTGGGTCACGTTTGTAACGAATACCTTTACCTTTATAAATATCAGGTAAGCGCAAAACACGCAACGCAGCTAAGAATCCAGTTAGCTTCGACAAACTTTTACTTCGAAATCTAACAACTTTAGATTTTCGACTAAATTTTGTATAAAACTCAACGGGAAGCTTTTTTATAAGCTGATGTGTATAACCGACACTTATATTTAGAACCCCATTTTGTAACTCAAATTTGTAACCGACACCTTTGACGCGTAAATATTTTTTAAAGCCTACTCCAGCACCAACAATCATGCGTCTTATTGTTACTCAAAGTAAACTCAAGCGTGCATTAATCAGTGGAATAGCCCATTTATAATGTTTAGCGCAATAATACTTCATTCAACTATTAAATGGTATGGTTTTAATAGTTACTGCATTTGTGTTATGCATCGTTACTAAGTATTTTAACTTGTTTATTTTACAATAATAAGTACCATATGCGCCAGAAACCCAAATGATATCATAAAATTCATTTAAATTTTTAAGTTCGTATGTTATACTATCAGGGAATTTAATTACACTACGGCTAATGTGCGACATAAAGTGTTACGTTAATTTACCTAACAAAATACCGCCGGTTTTACTTTTTGCAGCTTGCTTTGCTGTTGTTAGCCCAAATTTGGCTGTTCTAACAATTGTGGAAGTGTGACCCCGATCTCTAATATCAGCTTTTAATTCTTTTATTCTTCCAGCAATTAACATACTTGGTTTTGAAAGGTTCCGTATATTATGCACTACCAATTTTCCTTTGGCATCTACTTTTAAAAAAATTTCCACGGAGTTAGTTTTTTCGTGAAGTTTATATCCATATATGGCTCCTTCCATATAAATTTGCTTTAAAACATTTTCAAGCCCAAGAAAATTTTCCGATAAAAAAGCTTGTTTTTGTCTAAAAAGTGCCTCGTTAAAATCTCAAATAAATTGTGAAAGTTTTGTTGTTGTTTTCATTTCAAGTAAAAATTATCAAGATGACTTTGAAATACCAAAAAATAATCCAGCGCCAATAGTTTCTCTGGCGCGCAGTCTAGACAGCTGAAACGTTCGATAAAACCCTCGTGTTCGTCCAGTAAAAGCACAAAGATTTCGATTTGCACTTATACTAGAAAGCAGTTTATAGTAAAAATGAAAGCCCAACAAGTATTTTCAGACAGCCGAATGAATATCATGCTGAAGTAAAGTACCTGGCAAACTTAATATTAACTTATAAAGGCGTATTTTTCGTTCTTTTCTAACCGATATTTGTAAATATTTTGCACTTTTTGGTCCAAATTTTAACATAACTTTCTCTTCTGGGCACATTGGGACTTGAACCCAAAACCATTGGCTTAAAAGGCCACTGCTCTACCAATTGAGCTATGCGCCCGTTTTTTACTTCCTATAGGATTTGAACCTATGTTACCGCCTTGAAAGGGCAATGTCCTACCACTAGACGAAGGAAGCTTTTAATTAAATGGGCCTAGGAGGACTTGAACCCCCAACTTTACGCTTATCAAGCGTACACTCTACCATTGAGTTATAAGCCCTCATTAATATACTTACTACTGGACTCGAACCAGTATTATTTAAATTTTGAGTTTAACGCGTTTACCATTCCGCCAAGTAAGCCACCATACCTGCTACCGGATTTGAACCGATACTCCAAAAGGAACTAGATTTTAAGTCTAGGGCGTCTACCATTCCGCCAAGCAGGCTTGATTTGGTACCTTGGGAGGGACTTGAACCCTCAAAACTTTGCTTCTAAGGCAAATACGTCTACCAGTTCCGTCACCAAGGCTTTGTTTCAGTTTTGAGTGCAGGAGAGGAGGGATTTGAACCCCCGAAGGAATAAATTCCGCTAGTTTTCAAGACTAGAGCCTTTGACCGCTTAGCTTACTCTCCCTAAGTAAACTTTACAAAACACATTTCTATTAATATCTTAGGAGAGATAGGATTTGAACCTATGAGGGAATAAATTCCGACGGATTTACAGTCCATTGCTTTCGGCCACTCAGCCACTCTCCTTGATTTATTTTGTGGAAACAATCGGATTTGAACCGATAAAACATACTTGCAAGGTATGTATTTTGCCAATTAAATTATGTTCCCAAAATTTGTTACTATACAGAGGCAAAGGGATTTGAACCCCTAATTTGGAGTTTGGAGTTCCAGGTTTTACCATTAAACTATGCCTCTTTGTGCATTTTTTAATTGTAATGAATCACCGTTTTATAAAAATGTCTTATAAAACTAATGCTATAATTAATCGTGTTAAACAAACAATCGGGTGACAACCTTGAGTTAGCACAACGCTGTCTCTAAAAAAGTTAATTACGCATAATATTCACGGAGTAAAAATTGCTTATTTTTTAAAACACTGATTTAAAGTTCAAAATTGAATTTTATTAAGTGTACGTAGAGTTAACTCACGGCAAACACAAATATGATATATTACTGCTTTACGCACACCGCAACATATAAAAGAATACTATAAAAACATACCCTTTTTTGAAGAAGATATAGAAATTGCTCAAGAAGCACAACAGATTTTTATATATAAAAAACGTTTAAATACTGTTTTAGAACGATATAAAGCCCGCAAAAAAACACTTTTTAGATTTACAAAAGCTTATCATATTACAAAACCACGCCTTTTTGTTATAAAAGGCAAAAATATTTCAAACACACATAACAATAATAAACCTTGGTTAAAATTTTTACTTGGCTTGTACAAATTTAAGGGTTTGTATAAGAAACAAATTATTGTTAGAAAAATTAGAAATAAACGGCAATTTGTAAAAGGGCTGCCATACCGAAAAATGACAAAAGGATTTTTCTTTTTCCCAACACGTGAGTGAAAAAACGTAACTGCGAAAAAACTTTTTCCAACAACTCCAATATTTGAAGATGCGCAAACTATTTATCAAAAAATTGGCCATGTTCGAAAATGGCGCCGTTTAAAAAAATCTCCATATACGACACTAAATGTTTTTGCATATAGATTAAGACAAAATAAAAAATGAAAAAATTTAGAAAAAAAAATTACATATTTTCATCATTTCTCAAAAAAACATACAAACATAGAAACGTTAAAGGTAATTTTAACGAAATCTTTCCACCATAAAACTTCTATAGGAATAAAAGCTAAACCCCTTGTTATAGAAAAGATTCTACGAAAGTTAAAAAAAAAAAATTTCCATCTGAGTATCAGGACGAAGAAAGTACGATTATTTGTATCTAAATTACATGTTAAACGCAAATACCAACGCGTAAATATTTTTAGTAACGTTAATAACAAAAACCCTGGTGATTATCTAAATGCTTGGTATTGAAATATGAAAAACCAATTGTTTACTAGACAAAAATTTAAAGCACAACACTATGCTTTACCAATACGTGCAACAAGATTTAGAATAATAGGAAATCACGCGAAAAAGTTACGACAAAAATGAATTCCGGGAAGGGTTTTAAAGTTATTTAATAAAACTCTTAAAAAGATAAGAAAAAACAAATATTTATTAAAAATAGTCGCTAGAATAAAAGGTGATTATTTCGACAGGCAAGAAAAAATAACAACACGACAAAACATTAAAATGCGATTAGTATTTTTGGGTTTTAAAAAAAAAAGTTTAAAACAACAACAACATAAACACCTACTTATAAAAAAAGTCGATATATGAACAAGGCCTCGTCGACGGTATAAACGCCCTTATTTTTTTGTCAAAGTAGCAACTAAAAAAGCCTGAAATTTAAAAAATAAAGGGTTTCGTGCTAAAAGAAAATGATTAAAAGTTAGTAAAGTTTTAAATGAGACCCGCGACCGTTTGTTAATAAACAGTCAAAAAAAAATAAAAATAAGAATTTTTAGAAATAATATTTATAAAGAACTAAAAAATAGTGTTCATCGCAAATTGCCTATAAAAAAATATAAAGAAATAAAAAATAAAAAAAATTTTTCAAAACTGATTAAAAAATTAATAAAGAAAAAAAAACGACTTATCCGATTACTTCGCTCTAACCGACGAAATATTAGGTGTAAAAATAACCTTTTAAAAAAAGGTAAATTTATATTAAAAATTCGACAAAAAACAAACTGTATAAGTAACGAGAACCCTTTATTGCATTTATACGAAAAAAAATATAAAAAAAATCGAAGTAAATTATTGGCTTCTTATAAATGCAAAAATTTTTATTATTTAAGTAACAAACAGCAACAAGTTAGACGAAAAAAAGGCATTAATATGAACAAAGATTTATCATTATTAATAAAAAAACAAATAAAAACAAAATGTAAAAATATTTTAGTTTGAAAATTACACACTTTAAAAAAGCCTTGGCTAAATAAATATAGTCGAAAATTAAAAAAAAAAAACAGATTTTTTTTTTGCATTAAAAAAGTAAATAAACAAAGCACAAGAATTTTCAACAAATTTAGGTTTAGATTTATTCGTATTTACAAAACTTTAATAAAGACACAAAATACAAAACCAAAAACAAACGTTTATGCGTATTGAAAACAGTTATACTTTTCAAAAATTATTCGAAAACATATAATTATCAAAAATTTTTTAAAATTATGGCGCAAATCGAATAATACAAAAAATTTAGCTTACCGTTTGAATCGAAGTGCTTTTTCAAAACAAAATAATAATAAATGAAGATTTTATAAAGACCCTTTATCGTATCAAGTAAACAGTAAAATATTATTATGAAGCGCGCTTAAACAAGGTACGCCACTACGAAAATATAAACTTACAAAACAACATAACTTAATAAACATGGTTAAAATTTACGAAAAAAGAAAATTGGAAAAACCAAAAGCGAAAAAATGAAGCTATCTACAGACAACAAAAATAAATTATTTATTTAAAAAGACATTACGTTTGTTATTTAAAAAAACAAACCCAGGGCTTGCGGAGGTAAAATTTTTGCAACCAACAGGTAAATTATTAAGTATGAAAAGAGTCCGTGTAATGGCGTCGAAAATCAATGATTTGCGCAGATTTCGCAGTCAAAAATTATATCGGCGTTTTATTAGAGTATTATCTATTTTTTTTAGATATTGACACCCACAACCTCTTTTGGAACAAATTGCGTTTGAAATGGAAAAAACAAAAAAACATTGGCCTATTTTAAAAACAATGCGAACTTTAATAATGAAATTAAAACCTGTTCACTTTTATGGTTATCGAATTGCTGTTCGAGGTAAAATTAATTCTTCTGATCGGACGCGTGTTTTTTTTATCAAAAACGGGCATAATATACCAATAAGTACATTTACAAATAGAATGCTTTATGCAATGTGACATTCACATGCAAGAACTGGGGTTTTTAGTATCAAAGGCTGAATTTATTTTCCTCCAGCAAATTTTGATAAAGTAATAGAAAAACGTAATTTTATTATAAAAAATAAAAAATTTGCATAGAAACTTTAAAAATAAAAGCGAGAATAAAAATTTTACGTTTGGGCTACAAAAGATAACTACGGAACTAAATACACGTACCACAGGTATAATAGTAACACAAAAAGAAGTATATTGAAAAAATAAAATTAAACAGAACTCTGTTAGTTTTTCTGGTATAAAACAAAAGGATAATTATATTTTGTCACAAAAATCAACTAAACTGCTAATTGCTTTTTCAGAAAAAGGAGAAGAAACACTGCTTGGCCATAAAAAACTTATAACAAATAGGTTTTTAATGCCATGAAAATTTAATAGTTTAAAAAACAAACAAGATGTGAAAATATGACAAAAATATGTAAAACCAACACGAAATTCAAAAGTGTTAAATAAGCATAAATTTTGATTTTGAGAAAGCTTAAACAAAGCTTTATTAAAAACTTCTTATGGATCTGAGTTTCTATTAGGTGGCGCATCAGTGAATACAAACACAAAATGGTGTGTTAATTTTTTAATGAGTAAAAATAATATTGAAATTTTTAACACGTACCGCGTGCGTATTCGTCTGATTGCTTTATATGCGGCTTTTAAATGAGTAAATAGCGCAAGCATATTTGGTATTTTTTATAAAAATTTAAAATTTATGTTTGCATCACACACACCAGTTTTTGCAAATCTTATGTCTTGAGCTGGTCTAATGACGAATGGAGTTAGCAGTTCAAACAGATGATTACCAGGTCGCGTTAGCGCACAAACAAATTTGAAATTTTTGCCAAATTATTTATTTATTCCTGACCCAGATGAAAATGCGATGATTACACGAGAAGCCTGGCAGAAAAAAATTCCAGTTATTTCCATTAATAATTCCGATTCAAAATTTATAGCAGATATTGGCGTTTATGGAAATAATAGAAGTTTTAAATTAATTTTTAAAACTGTTCAAATACTTATACGCCTTTCGAAAAATAAAAAAAAAGTGTCTCAATTACTTTTAGATAAGAACGTTAGTTTCCATAAAAGAAAATGATTTACTTTAGCTTCGCAAAGGATACTTTATTAAATCTATTTAAATAATTATAAATTTAAATTTCAGAAAACAATAGAAGACACCATTGTAGTTTATTTATTTTGAGAAAGCATGGCTAAAACAATACTTCCAAACATAGATGATAAAAGCATACCTCCTGTTAAAATAAAAAGATAACCATAATCTGTATACAAAAAATCGCTTAATATTAAAATGTCATTGTTTTTATATCTTAAAATATATAATAGATTTTCATAATTAGAAGTAAATGCTGATTTACGTGAGTCACTAGGCATTGTATTAAATAATGCAAAAAAAATAAGCTGCTCGATACATTCTAAAACAACTATAAAAAATTTTGGAAGAAAAAAACACGTAGTCGCAATGATATAAAAAAGCTCAGAGGACGTTTGTGTTAATTGCAATTGTTTCAAATTAAACATCATTATTACAAACAGAAATAAAATTGCAATTGCTCCGATATATATGATTAAAAATGTTAAAGCTAAAAATTCAATATGTAATATTAAAAAAATCATAATGATACTAGTAAAGGTTGCAATTAAAAAAATTAATGAAAATATTGGGTTTTTACAAAATAAAATACAGCTCCCGCAACACAAAGAAAAAAAAAACAGAACAATAACTACGCTTTGTTCTGTTCAAATGTTTTCGTCAAAAAACAAATTATTTTCATCAAGCACAGCAATATTTAACATAGTTTAATCACAGAAGTAAACACTTGTTGTTAAGCCGGTTTTTGCTTTACGCTACCAATTCTGCTAAGTGAAATTTAAAAACTTAATGTTTTTTATTAAAAATTTTGTTATTGAGATAAAAACATAACGGACTTTTCTTTTTTATTAGGCCACTTACAAATGAAATAGTTTGGGGTGGCTAATGGGTCTCGAACCCATAACCTTTTGCGCCACAAGCAAACATTCTACCATTGAACTATAACCACCAGCAATATATTTTAGCGGAAAAGGGACTTGAACCCCCAACATTTGGATTATGATTCCAGTGTTCTACCAATTGAACTATCCCGCTTGTGCTCCGCGAGGAAGGAGGGAATCGAACCCACATCTCTTAGCTTGACAAGCTAATGTTTTACCATTAGAACTACTTCCCCGTAATAGCACCTCTTATATTCGACGGAAAAGGAGGGAATCGAACCCTCTCAGCAAACTTAGCAGGTTTGCCACCCTCCTAGGGACTTTCCCACAACGAAAAACAAAACAACTTACTTGTTTTAAAAATTAGATTTTTAATGTTATCATTTTAAAAAGGTTAATCTAATTTTAAGTGAAAATAAATTAACTTTGTAGGGAAACCAAAGTAATAATCTAGTAGTAATAAAAATAATTTCCAGAAGTATATATGATAATTTGCGCGACAGAACCAGCTGTTAATTCAGTAATAAAACCCGAATGTATTCCAAGACCAAACATAAAAATTGTCAAATTTAATAATATCTCTCCCTCATGTTCAGTTACATCATGAAATTCGACAATTTTTTTTGCTAATTTGTCCTCTTCTGACATTCATGATTCGACTTTAACTGGGCCAAAAATTATTCGATTAAATAATCATATAGAATAAATCGCGCTAAACACAATACCAGTTGCTGCGAATACCATAACAATAGCGTTAGTTTCAAAAATACCAATAAGTATTAATAGCTCACCTACAAAATTTGATGTCCCAGGAAAGCCCATATTACCTAAGGTAAAAAAAAAAAAAAACACTGAAAAATATGGCATTACACTAGCTAACCCACCGTAATATTGAAGCATTCTAGACTGGTAACGATCGTAAAGAACACCAACACAAAAAAATAATCCAGAAGAAACAACACCATGACCAATCATTAAATAAATTGCACCATCAAGGCCTTCTTGCGTATAAGAAAATAAACCCAAAACAATTAAGTTCATGTGAGCAATAGATGAATATGCAATAATTCGTTTTAAGTCAACTTGTCGAATTGTTACTAAAGAAGCATAAATAATACTTACAATGGCTAAACTATAAACAAGTGGGCTAAAATAATCGCAAGCTACAGGAAAAAGTGGTATTGTAAAACGTAAAAATCCATAACTACCAAGTTTTAATAACAAACTTGCTAATATAACTGAACCAATTGTTGGCGCTTCAACATGCGCCTCAGGTAACCAGATGTGGAATGGAAACATTGGGATTTTGATTGCAAAAGGTATAAAAAAACAAAATCACAAACTCAACTGTTCCTCGTAACTAAAACTTTCGTGTAACAACTCAAAAAGATCAGTTGTTCCAGCTAACGAATAAATATATAAAATACCAAAAAGCATAAATAATGAACCGAACAAAGTATATAAAAAAAAATAATACGCTGCTCGTATTTTTCGGTCACGAGAACCTCAATGGCCAATAATAATAAACATTGGTATTAAAACGCTTTCAAAAAAAACATAAAAAAAAAGAATATCAACAATTATGAAACTTAAAATTAAAAAAAATTCAATTAACAGCAAACAGACGAGGAACGCTGTGTTGCTATTTTTTTGATATATTGCTGACATTCAACAAAGCAACATTACATATGATGTCAATAATAAAAAACATATTGAAATACCATCTATTCCTATAATAAATTCAATATCACTACAGTTATATGTTACAATAGGAAAATTGTACACAAATTGAAAGCCTGATTGTTCAGTATCATAATGCGCTCATAAAAATAATGAAAACAAAATTGCTAGGGTAAAGACAGTTCCGGAAAAAAGTTTTCAAAAGTGCATACTTATAAATAAGTAGGCCCTCGAAGTTCTAATCTGCTTTTGCAACATTTTTAATAATATTTTTATAAATTGCATTTTATTTTGTATTAATAACTCCTTATTTAGTTTATAGCAAACAAATAAATAACGCAGTTAATCAAATAAAAAAACAAGGTAATATTAGATAAATATATTTTTTTAAACCAACTAAATAAATTTGTTGATTTTGTAACAGGCTTATTTTAAAACTCGTTGAAAAATATATTAAAAAAAGACAAAGGCAAAGCAATCAACAATAAAAAATCATGATAAATGAAACAATTAACACTCAATATTTAAAATTCGTTAGAGGGTAAGCAAAAAAAAAAAAGAGAAATTGAATTAGCCAAATTCAATAAAATAAAGACATCTTCCTTAAAAAATAAAAAATTTGCTTTTTTCAAAAGGGCTGGACGGTATTTCAAATAGAGATTTTATAAATATAAATAATTTTTTGTAAAAATTTTAAATATATTTGCCTACAAAATGTATTATTTGTTGAATCAATCATTTGGCATGTAAAATTGTTAAGTCCCGCAACTAATATTCAAATAATAATTGCTGGATAAGTTACTCAAATAAATGGCCAATCTATGAAATGAAAAATGCCAAAATATAGCTCCAGAATAAGCATCGCAAATAGATTTCCAATGGAAATCGTATATGGTATACTATTATAATACGAAAAAGCCCTTTGTATATAGTTTCTATATCACAATCAGCCAATTAAATAACTTATACCGGATCAAGCTATGAAAATATAGCGCGCTTTATTAAAAATAAAGTTGCTGATTGCAAAAGCAAAAAACGAATTTGGCACGAAGTACGGTAATGAATAAAGCCATATTATAATAACTAAATGAATAATAGCCCAACAATAAAGTTGCTTGTGTCAGCCGACCATAATAAGATGATAAGTAATTGCGCAAGTAAAATAGCAAGAAAAAAAACAGCCAAAAAAAAATCAAACATACGAAGTAGTTATTGTTAACATGAAAGTTCAAATTTGTTCAGTAATTTTGAAATAATTATTTATAAAAATTGAAACTGGAAATCAAAAACTTGGTAATATTATTAAAACAAGGTTTCAATCTTTCGGCTTTTTTAGTAAAACAGTTGTTTCTTTTTGTATCAATTTTATAGTATTTGTTAAAATAATTATAAATAAAAAGTACAACAATATAGAGAAAATGAGCGCGAAATAATAAAAATTTTTACATTGTAACGGATACATTATATATATATATATACATAGACACATTTGGGTTGAAATAAAATATTTATTAAGGAATATAATAATAAAATCTCATAAAGTATAAAATTTATTTACAAAATCTACGAGTTTTTTTTTTAAAAACTGCAATATTATTTGCAGTATCTTATTTACCATAAATAAACAACGATAAATAAAAATAATCAAACAACATCAACAAAATGTCAATATCAAGCGGCAGCTTCAAATCCAATATGTTGTTTTGGTGTAAAACCAAACGTTCTTAATCAAGAATGAAATTGTTGAATTTCTTCCTTTGTTAGAGATTTGACTTTACGTAGTTTGGGTAGTTCTAGAACTGTTTCTTTTATTTTATGAACCGCATCACTTTTATGCTGGTGAGAATCACCAAAAAGGCTAGTGCCGACATGTGCATGCATGTCATACTCTATTTTTTTTTGGTTTTTTTTTTTAGGAGCAAACATATCATGAAATTTTTTTGCAAATTTGTTTGCTTTTAAAGAATCATGTATAATTTTAAAGATTTTTGATGCTTTCGCACGGCATATTCAAGATATTATAATTATACGATTATATAGGTACGTATATTTAGTGTCTATATAATTGTAGAGTTTATAGACAGGCGTGAATATGATTTCACCGCGAGATAAAATTGCCCTAACTAAACAAAATCATAAAAACATAGTCCCAAATGTTACATGAAATCCATGAAATCCCGTTAAAGTAAAAAATATACTACCATAGACATTTTCTTTTCACGAAAATGTAATCCCGTATTTATATTCAATACCTTGGCAAACTAAAAATGTCACTCCTAAAATAATAGTCGACACCAAGTGTTTCATAAACGCTAGTTGGTGGTAGGTTGTTTGCGCGTTTACAATGGCGCGATGCGCAAAAGTTATTGTAACACCAGATGATAATAAAAGTAATGTGTTAGTTAAAGGTAATCCTCAAGGATCTAATGGTTGGATACCCATAGGTGGTCAGGCATAACCAATAAAAACTGATGGTGAAAGGCTGTAATGAAAATAAGCCCAAAAAAAAGCAAAAAAAAACATAATTTCTGAAACAATAAACAAAACTACACCTAAGCGCAAACCTTGTTGAACAATTGCAGTATGATATCCAGCTTGTGACTCACGGACAACCATAATAAACCAACTTAGTAATGTTAATGTAAACATAATAAAAGCAATATGCATCGTCATAAAGTCTAGTCAAACAACAGATTTAATCTCAGAGGGATGTCAGTAAAAAACTAAACTTAAAACAACAAGCATAGTAGAAAGAGCCATCAGGATTGGCAACTGACTCGTTGCGACTAGATGAAATTGATGTTTTTCTCAATTTCGCGTAATACCTTTTTTACCAATAATTGTTTTTGCTGGATAATTTTTAGAAGCATGGAATAGGTTTTTCATTTGGTATCAGGTAGGTTTTAATAGCGCGTATTTTTAATAAAGTTATTGAAAAAGTGACATTTTATGAAAAACAAATGTAAATGCTTAACTTGCTGATTTTTAGTAAAAAAAAGTTCAAATATAATACGCGACGCGATTTGGCTGTACTGAATTTTTTGATTTAGCAAAAAATGATGTTTGTTAGCTCGAAAAGTTATATTTAAACAAATAAAAAATTGGTTTATATCTTTGAAAGACACGATATTAGAATAATAAAAGGCGTTGTTTATAAAAAGCCGTACTCTTGTTTTGTAGTGTAAAAATTAAACGCTTAAAAATCCTAAATAAAAGTTGTTATTATTTAAACTCAATTTTTATATGCAGCTATGTCGCGCGTTTTAATAACCACCGGCTTTGTTGCGTCTTATACACCATATAGTTATGAACATTGATTATAAAATCAGTGAAATATAAAAATTTCGAAACGAGTAATTAATTTTTTTTTTAATAGCTTTTATTCTTTAGCTTTTTAATGAATCCAAGTTTTTATATAGATAAAAAGATAAATAATTTATTGAATCAAATTACAAAAAATTAATCATATTTATTAAAAGCTTTTTCGTTACATTACTCATTTCATGGTATTTCATTTTATTCTAGTAGCTGAACGCTGTCTATCAATATCACTTAATCTTAAATTTCTTCAGAAATAAGCTGTAGTTTGAGAGCGATTATAAATAAAATATCTAGGCATATATCGTTTACAAAAGTGCCTATAAAATAATGTTGTAATATTTTTTGAACTTCAATGTATAATTCCTTTAACACGTACCAAATAAGATGGTAATGTTATAGCGGATGGCATATTCCATTGCCAGCGACCTACTGCACTCAGCGGTTTACGCCATTTATTAGCAATTTCTGGATTAAAAAACGGAATAGTCTTCACTTTTCAGTCCATATATAACGGAAATTTTTGTTTTTTTAATAATACTTGTTTATAGTTAATTGTTCGTAAAAACGTTAAATAGCTGACATATACCAACCCGGATGATACAAAGCTCCGTGCTCATTGTATGGTTGGAGCAAAATTTAATTTATATGTCAAAATATCAATCCTACGTTCAAATTTGCCTAAAAACATGGCTGGGCGTGAATGTTGAAGTCCCAATGGTTTGACAGTGGAAACGTTCTTCTTAATATGCAAAAATTGTTTTTTACCTAAGTAATCTAAGGCAGGCAAAATTATTCTACCAAACATAATTTGTTTTAAACGATAAAATTTTTTTGCGCGCATACCATAATTTCAACGATTTGCTAGCGTGCGTGTAAATCAAAGATAAATTTTATAACTTTTATAACGATGGGGATGTCGTTTTTCAAGTGTTATTTGTGTATGTAATTGTCACCACGAAAGCTTTCGTAAATGTGCAATCGGGGTTAATCATCTATTAGCCTTGTGATCTCAACGTGCTAATTTATAATAGCGGTAAGGATTTTTTTGTGTGTGTTGAAATTTAAAAGGAACGTAGCTGTTTAATATTTCTCTTTTATAAGGTTCAACTTTACAACGTCAGCGTAAGTACCGTGTAAAATGAACAAAATATGTTTTTTTATTTCACGAGAAATTACCAAAGCGATGAGCACGCCGTAGTTTTAATCAATTAATAACATTTATTTTTTTTTTTATGAGAAAGCGTTTATGCGTGAAAATTATTTTTTTACACCCAACTAAATTTTCAACATTTCAGGCTTTTTTTTTAAAAAGGTTGTAATTTAAGTGGGCATTAGCAATACGTAAATTTCTGAATTGTATTTGAGTTTTAACAAATTTTTTACTAGAATTAGTTTTTATTTTTGATAAATTAATTAATTTGAAAAGAGATTTACATTGTGGTCGTCACATTGATGTAATAATAGAAATAGATTTTGGGAAAAAACTCGTTGTAACATATCCATTTCACTCAACTTTCCCTTTGCATTTTTTTGAAAAAACCCAGGCATTAGATAATGGTAGATAAAGCTTTTTATCACTTCTATTGTAATCTATTATATTTAAATAATCTCGTTGTGAGAAAAAATTACTTCATAATTTAGGTTTTACAAATTTTTTTTTTTTTTTACGTTTTTTTAAAAAATAGGGTATGTCAAGATTACGCCTAGAAAATAACTTAATTAATTTTCTAGTAAATTTAGAATATTGGTAATTTTTTTTACGACGCCAGTGATTAGACCACACCACAGCATTTGCTGCAGATTTTATGTGTGTGTGATTATCAAAACTTTTTTTAAAGAAAAGTTTACGCCAAATATTTTTATAATTTTTTCTCGAAATAAATTTAGAAAAAAATATTTTTTTAATTTTTAATTTTTTTAAGCCTTTGTGATTTTTGACAGTTTTTAAAAATTTTTTAGTTTGATTTATTAAAATCATGTGATCAACCTGTGTGTGTTTTGCATTGATTAATTTATTAAAGGCCCCGGCAGTAAATTTTTTATTTTTACGAATTTTTAAAACACTGCTAAATCGCCGGTATATAGTTAATTTTTTAGGTGTAGATTTCTTCTGTTTTAAAAAATCTTTTATTTTGTCCTGTAGCCCACCTAAAATTACTTTGATATTTGTCGCTAACAATTTGCTTTCAAACTGTTTCAAATCAAAATATAACCATTTTTTATTCAGTAAAGTTTCAGTTTTTTTTTCTAACTGAATCGCATCTAAGATATTAAAAATATATTGTTTGATTTTTTTAACTTCATACCACTGAAATGACATTAATTTTTGTATTTTGTTGGTTTTTAAACGGCTGTAGTTTTTACGTATAAAAAATACTGCTTGCTTCTTATGTCTATTTTGAAATTGACGATTATTAATTAAAAAAACGTTTTTTAAAGCAGTGTTTTGTTGTTTACTTTTATGTAGGAACTTATTTAAATGTTTCTTTAAATGTCGATATGAGGCTTTTGAGTAAACGAACGGTTTATTAATGGAAAGCTTTAATTTTTTATTACGATTATTATCGTAATAAAATCGTTGTGTTTTACAAGACAAAGCATTTGTTTTTAATTTTTTGCAGTTTGTAAAAGCTGAGATGGCGCAAACAGTGTTGCTAGCATTTATTGAATTTTTATGATTTTGTATGGCATTTTTAAACTTCCCCCCCATAGCATTATACTTTAATTTGTTATACTTTTTGCCGTTTTTCAAATTTTTTAACAATTGATCAAATTCTAGTTTTATATATATATATATAAAACTCTTAGATTTATTTTCAGCGTAAATTTATATAAATTCTAGAATCAACTAAATATTTAACATCGTCCGCAATTTTTCGTGTAATAGCATTTTTTTTTGTTGTAAATAAGTCAGTCAAACCAGCGCAAATCCTTGAATCTAAATCACGGTGGATAACTGCTTTAATATATTTTGTTATATAATTTAACGATAAAACAAGTTGGCGTCGCTCTTTTATTGGAATAGGAATTGCATTAAATTTACGACCCATTCTCTTGTTCACAAATGAGAGAATAGGACGAAATTTTTCAATTTGAAAAAACAACATACCTCAAGGTTCTCGTTTAAACTCCTTTTTTAGTTTTATAAAAGATAAATAAACATATTTTTCCGCTAAAGCACGTTGCCCTTGCAGCATAAATTTTGAAATAAATTTACGAATTCAATATGATTTAGAAAAAAGATCAGTCCGTGATAAAAAAGCTTTTGTATATAAAATTAATGTTTTTTTTTTACGCGCCATGAGTAAAGCTAATTGTAATAAAATTTCTTATAACGATGATCAACCCTATCGTATGTTTTAACCATACCAAATTTAGATCTGCCATTTCGTCTAAATTCGAGTCGTGGTAAATCAAATTTACCACAAATTGCTGTATATTTCATACCAGGTAAATCTTTTACCCGACCCCCTCGCACAAGAACATTTGAATATTTTTGTAAAGGATGTTTATCTACATTCCTTTCACCAGGTACATAGACTAAAACATTTCATCGTCATCGCCTAAATTTTACATAAACAACTTTTCGAAGAGCCGAATTTGGTTTACGTGGTGTCATTTTAAAAGTTCGTACACAAATTCCTTTTTTTTGCGGACATCGTCGTAAATCAAGGCGTTTATTTTTATATTTTCGCGCTTTACGACCATTTAGTGACAATTGTGTAAATGTTGGCATGCTATTTTCTAAAAGATAATTAGCGCAAAAATTAATAAATATATTCTTAGATTATAATTTATGCCACAACTAGATGTTGTTTCATTTTTTCAAACAGTGATAGTTGGTTTTACCAGTTTTGTTGTTTGCAAAACAGTATTAGAAATTTTTTTTACGCAATTTGATCTTTCGACTTTTATTGTAAAAAAATTTCATATCTTTTATACCCCTGAAATGGGATAATATCTTTTTGGAGCAAAGAAACAGAAATCGGTTAAATTCAAATTTACCTGATATTAAATCTAACTTTGTAGCAGTTTGTTCCATATGTTTATTTGTTTGTTTTCACAAAGCTATAAAAACGTTATGTATTTTTTGGTAATTGGTGCAGTTCTGAGTTTATTATTATTTTCGATTTCCTTTTTCCTATCATTAAGCAATCTTAAAGATAGAGAAAAACTTAGTGAATACGAATGTGGATTTGAACCATTTGACAGTGCTACACGTCATCCTTTTGATGTGCATTTTTATATTGTTGGTATTTTATTTTTAATTTTTGATGTTGAAATTGCCATACTTTTGCCTTGAGTTTTGGGTTTAAAAACTATGGGGTGACTTGGAATAAATGTTATGTTTTTTGTTCTTCTAATGCTAACTGTTGGCTTTATTTACGAGTGAAAACGTGGAGCTTTAATTTGGCCTAAACAGAATGGTACTATTTTACACAGAAATTTTATTTATATAGATAAAGAGAAAATAAAAAACCATACGGAAGAACCACTAGAAGTTGAGAGAGAGAAAAAATACGTAGGATTAATGGCATGGTTTTTTAATTATCCGCAGCCAGAAAAGTCCAAAAATTCAATCTGTCGGCGCGCCTGATTTGGAGATTATTACAAACTTTTGTTTTGTAATCTAATGACTCTTTCGCTTCTTGTCTTTTGGTGTAAACTAATTTATAATAATGTCCTTGTTGATGGCTACTGAGTTTACAAGCCAGATGAACCTATAGGAAGTCACCACCTTTTACTAACTGTGTGCCACTATTGCATACCGATTTTTTGTATATTGCTTCTTATGAGTACTAATTGTAAGCTAGAAAAGGATCTTGCGCTTAGTAAGGATCTTCCTGACTATGAGGAATATTACAATTTTATTAAGCTACATTATGGCTTCTCCTTTATTTTAATCCGAGTTGGTATATATTTTTGGACAATTTCTTATTGTCTAGCGTCACTAAGAGTATGGCAAAGTTTATACCCAGATGTCCAATTAGCTGTCTTTGAAAATATCTATTCGTTTTTGCTCTTTCAAGTATTTTTAGTATTATACACTTTATGGTCTATTCCTAGATTCATTCACCACTGGGGAATTTGATGCAATATAGAAAGACCAAAACATAGCTCTAACCCAGCGTTCATTTTTTTAGTTTATTTGCTTTACACGGCAATTTATCCACTTTTTTACCTTTTTTGTATATTTCAGTTCACTTTTATGGCCTTTTATGGTTACGATATGATATTATTCTATTCATCGTTGCTGTTATATTCTTTTACCTTGGTGATAAATTTTATAGACACAATTTTAATAGATTATTTTATTTTTACTTATGTGCAATTTACCCTAATTTTTTCTATTTTAGCAATTATTCTAAAGTTATCATTTAATTTACAAAATACAGATATGATTGGGAGGGGAATTTTATTTTATAATATACTTAAAATAACAATTTCAACATTATCGGGTGTGACTGGCCTTGCAATTGGCTTTTTAATTGCACATTTCTTACCTGAAGTAAAAGATGTTAGTGGTTACAGTGAACTGGATGAATTTGCTGCCTATTCAACTTTTAATTTTCACACAGAATGAACCAGCTATTCATCTTTTTTTCAAATTTTAATAATGCTATCTATACTAATTATTTTATACGCATCATATCTAATTTTTCAATATAATAATAAGATTGTGGTTGAGCTTCCTATTATTGTTTTGTTAATGACACTGTTTTTAATTTGTTTACTAGATGCATGTGATTTTTTTGTTAGTTTTATTTGCATTATGGGATTTAGTTTAAATATTTACGTTTTAATCCTATCAAATGCTATGAACAAACAGTGTTGTGAAGCAGCAATTAAATATTTTTATTTGAGCTCAATAGCTTCTGGCTTACTAGCATTTTCATTATGATTAAATTATTTAACATTTTTTAGCCTAAATTTTATAACGATAGAAGACACTTTAAAAGAGTGGGACTTTATTTCTGACCATGCACAAGGTATTATTGCGACAGCTACATATTTTTTATGTTATGGTTTGTTTTTTAAACTTGCAGCATTTCCTTGTCATCTTTGAGCCGCAAGTGTTTATGAAGGGAGCCCATTTCCTGTAATGGCTTTTTTTGTTTTACCTATTAAAACGGCTGTTCTTGCTTTTGTTTTTAAAATTTTTTATACTGTATTAAAAGATATCTATAATATTTACGTTTATATATTTTGATTTTCTGCTTTTTTTTCAATGCTTTTTGGAGCTTTGTCGGCGCTGGTCGAAAAAAAAGTAAAAAAATTCTTAGCTTATTCTTCTATTAATCAGATGGGATTTTTACTTATGGGTATCGTTGGTGGCAGCAGCACGACGCTACAGGCATCAATATTATACTTAGTTATCTATGTGATTACTAATTTGGGTTTATTTATAATTCTATTAAATACATTTGATTATACTACAAAACGAACTATTTTATATATAACAGATTTTACATCGTTTGGTATTAATGTTACACCGGCAATTTTTCTAAGTTTAATTTTATTTTCAATGGCAGGTATTCCACCATTAGTGGGATTTTTCGGTAAATATTACTTATTTATTTCACTGTTTGAAGCAAAATTTTATTCATTAGTAATTGCTGGTATGTTTACAAGTCTAGTTAGTGCGTATTATTATTTAAAAATAATCAAACAAATATTATTTGAATCTCCAAGAAAAACACCTACAATTTTTAAAGTAAAATTATCAAAAGGTTTGGAACAAGTACTTTATTTTATTATTATGTTTTTAATATTATCTATTTTTATTTTTGACATTTTTTTGTCCGATATGGTTTTAGCTTTTTCTAATTTAATACTGTTTTTTTTTAATAAACGAAATGCTACTTATATTTTTGATAAAAAAATTCTATAAAGTAAAATCATAAATTTTTTGTTAAAATAGTTAATATGCGCGAACTTAAAACTTTTAATTTAAATTTTGGCCCACAACATCCTTCCGCTCATGGCGTATTACGTTTAATTTTAGAGCTAAATGGGGAGTTAGTCCGTAAAGCTAATCCACATATTGGATTATTACATCGTGGTACTGAAAAATTAATTGAGTATAAAACATTTGGGCAAGCTTTACCATATTTTGATAGATTGGATTATGTTTCCATGATGGCAAATGAACATACCTATTCTTTAGCTGTAGAAAAATTATTACATTGTAAAGTACCATTACGTGCGCAATATATTCGCGTGTTGTTTTTAGAAATAACTAGAATTTTAAATCACTTAATGGCAATTACAACGCACGCATTAGATATTGGGGCATTAACTCCATTTTTATGAGCATTTGAGGAGCGAGAAAAACTTATGGAATTCTATGAACGCGTTTCGGGTGCAAGAATGCATGCCGCATATATACGTCCTGGCGGAATCAGTCTTGACTTACCTAGTGGTTTGTGCAATGAAATTTATCTTTTTTGCGTACAATTTAGTAGTCGTTTAGATGAAATGGAAGAATTACTTTCAGGTAATCGAATTTGACAACAACGTTTAAAAAATATTGGTGTTGTCACTAAAGATGTAGCTCAAAATTGGGGGCTTAGTGGAGTCATGCTACGTGGTTCTGGCTTCACATATGACCTACGAAAAAATCAGCCATATGAAATTTATGAAAAATTAAACTTCAAAATGGTTATTGGGAGTAAAGGCGATTGTTATGACAGATATTTATGCCGTCTAGAAGAAATGAGACAAAGCTTATCTCTTATAATACAAGTTTTAGAGCAATTACCAAAAGGTCCTATTAAAACCAACAATCACAAAATTATGAATTTTAGCCGTCATGAGGTAAAAAACTCAATGGAAGCATTAATACAAAGCTTTCGTTTACATGCTACTGGTTATGCTATAAAAAAAAATCATACCTTTGTTTCTACAGAAGCACCAAAAGGGGAATTTGGTGTTTATTTAGTGTCAAATAACAATAGTCGCCCTTATCGTTGTAAAATTAAAGCACCTGGATTTTTACATTTGCAGGTACTAAATACACTAGCAAAAAAACATTTATTGGCAGATGTTGTCGCTTTAATAGGAACACAGGATATTGTGTTCGGTGAAGTAGATCGTTAATTTTTTATCCATGTATGTAACGCAAAAAGAAAGAATTCTTGATATTTTTTATGTTGTGCAAAAAGCGCACACCTTATTTTTTATTGCATCAACTAAGCTTAATACGTGGGAAGTAAAATCTGATCGTAAAATTTTTGTGAAAAAACATATTGCAACATTCAAAGCTAATACTTATCGATCTGTTCAAGTTTTTAACTCAATTCCATTTTTAAAAGTTCTTTCAAGTAGTATCCAAGGTCCTTTTTTTCTTGCCTATACGGATCAACAAAAAGATTATAAGAAATTACTTGAAATTTTTAATATAAAAGCAGAACATATGAAAGTTTTATTAGCAGTTCAAAATAATACTTTTTTTTCTAAACAAAGGGTAATTTTAGCTGATAAATTACCTAAAAAAGGAGTTATTGCTTGACCTCTAATAAGTAACCCTTTTTGTTTTTTAATAGAGACTGTTTACTGTTTTTTAATCAATATAATACGTCACATTGGACAAAATAAAAATTCACCAAAATTTTTCATCCATTATTGGAATTTAAAAACAGGAGCTCATAATTCAATTGGTAGAATATCCCGCTCATAACGGGCACGTTGTAGGTTCAAGTCCTACTGGGCTCATTTCTCAAAACTTTTCAAAATAAAAATGATTTTAACGAATACTATAATTTTAATAAAAATTATTTTAGTCTTATTAGGAGTTGCTTATTTTACAATTATTAAACGGAAAGTAATGGTTGCTGTACAAAGAGCGCACGGCCCTGATGTTGTATGTTTTTTGGGGCTATTGCAACCACTAGCTGATGGTTTAAAATTAATTGTTAAAGGAGTATTAATTCCTACAAAAACGGAACAAATTGGATTTTTACTAGCACCAATTATTATTTTGACATTAAGTTTATTAAATTGAAGTATTATACCCTTTGGATTTTTTGAACATAATTTTGTTCCTAGTTTAACAAACCTGGAAGGTAATGAATACTTTCATAAGATATTAGTCGGTGCTGTTATGGCTAATATAAAATATGGTCTATTGTTTTTATTAGTAATTTCGTCATTTAATGTTTATGGAATAATCATTGCTGGTTGATCAAGTATTTCTAAAGACGCACTTTTTGGGATATTACGTTTACTAATTAGCAGAATTTCGCTAGTACCTCTTGGCAGCCAATTTCTGTTTTTGCGTAGTAGAATTACCCAAAAAGTAACAAGAAATACTGTCTGTTGTTTGCCATTATTTGTTGTTGTTGACCCTATTACGGCAGGTACGGTTGTAGCTAGCACCGGTATTACAGTTGCAGCTCTTAATATAGTCTTGCCTATAGGTTTTGCATTAATGTCATTATATTTTTTCAAGGGCTGGTGCACTAATATAGGCACTAACCTTAGCGAACCAATCGTTCATACTACTGCTGTAGTATGAAAACAAATACCAATTTCAATACCGAATCCGGTAATTGTTCCTTCACCAGGAAGATTAGACGTCATGAGTACGATTAGTAACTACGACCAAGTATCAGTTTTAAAAAGTAATAGCGACTTTCGCCAGCTTTATATGCAACAGTTGGACTTGCCTGGCAACCCTATCGGACAAGCGCTAAATACCTTAAAAAATTACAAAATGATACGCCCTCCAGCAGTTCTACCCCCCGAGTTAAGCCAACTTCACTACTATAATGAAGCGCTGAAGCTCGGCTTACAGGAGATGCCTCAAATACGTTTCGAATTTTTGCTTAAAAATTTAAAGTTGGATTTTTCATGGTGGGCACACGCTAACTGGGAACATGGGATGCCATTTTTATCCCCTGTTTTTAACACAGAATCTCAATATGTCATTGCTGGGTTTAGCACGTTAGTTCTATGGGCGCTTCGCGCCGAAATTAAAACGCTTTTTGAAAACACCCTTGTTGCATATGCTAGAATGACGTGTGGTGAAAGTCTTACCGCGTTGCTCGAGGATTGCATCAATGCGCTACATACACAATGATATACCACGTATACACATGACCATAATCCGTGTCGGAACTTGCGAGACACAATATCTAGCATATTAGGTATGGAATCTTCTATTGAAAAAATAGAAGCTTTTATTAATCGTATCTGAGATGGACCGCTTGACGCTGTGGCATTTGCATGGTGCGAACGTTTGTCGACTTATTTATGCGTCGAGCGTACTGCGGTAAATATTGAGTTGTTCGTTGAAGCAAATTATTGGCTATTTTTTTCAATAGCTGAAAAAAGCTTCAAGGAGGCTATAGAAAACATTGGTTTAACTGCAGAAGAGACCTACGAAGTTTCTGGTGAGGGGCTTTTTAATGAGTTTTTAAATCTCATGTTCCATTTTAGCTAAACGATAGAACTACCGTTTTATATATATATATATGAGTTTAACTATTATTACAATTTTAATAAAAATTATTTTAATATTGTTAGGAGTTGCTTATTTTACAATTGCTGAACGAAAAGTAATGGCTGCTACCCAAAGAAGGCACGGCCCTGATGTTGTAGGTTTTCTGGGGCTATTGCAGCCACTAGCTGATGGTTTAAAACTAGTTGTTAAAGAAGTATTAATTCCTACTAAAACGGAACAAATTGGATTTTTGCTAGCACCAATTATTGTTTTGACATTAAGTTTATTAAGTTGAAGTATTATACCCTTTGGATTTTTTGAACATAATTTTGTTCCTAGTTTAACAAACCTAGAAGGTAATGAATACCTTCATAAAATACTAGTTGGTGCTGTTCCGGCTAATATAAAATATGGTCTGTTGTTTTTATTAGCAATTTCGTCATTTAACGTTTATGGAATAATCATTGCTGGTTGATCAAGTAATTCTAAGTACGCCTTTTTAGGAGCTTTGCGCTCTGCTGCGCAAATGATTTCTTACGAAGTTTCGATCGGTCTTATTATTCTACCACTTATTTTATTATCGGCATCATTAAATATTACTGAAATTGTTCTAATTCAAAGCAAAACAATTTGGTTTATTTTTCCATTACTTCCTTGTTCAATTATTTTCTTTATTTCTATGTTAGCTGAAACAAACAGAGCCCCATTTGACTTGCCAGAAGCAGAAGCAGAACTTGTTGCTGGGTATAATGTTGAGTACTCATCCATAATTTTTGCTATGTTTTTCTTAGCAGAGTACAGTAATATGATTTTAATGGCAACAATTTTTACAATTTTTTTTCTTGGTGGCTGAGTCGGCGGAGTTTTTTTGTTTTGTTTAAAAATAACAACGTTTTGCTTTTTGTTCATTTTAGTTCGAGCAGCTTTTCCGCGCTATCGATATGATCAATTAATGAATATCGGCTGGAAAATTTTTTTGCCAATCCTTTCGGGTTATTTAATTTTATTAGTAGGGCTATTAACTTTTTTTAATTCTTTATTATTAATCACGATTTAATTATGCGCAATAAATATCAATAAAAATGACCACAATTGTTATTATAATTGTAATCAAAATTTTTTTAATACTACCAGAAATTATTTGTTTTAATGACTATTGTTTAAAACCCATGCTTAAAGAAGTATCAATTCCCACTAAAATTGAACTTTTAATAGTGGTATTTTTACTGAGGATTTGCTTTATATGCCAATTTACAAATAAAACTTTTTAAAAAGTTTAACTAATTTCAATATGAATTGTTACGACAACTATACTAATATAGATATATTACTGTTTTCAGTGATTTTTTTACCATTTTTTGGTTTTTTTTGCACTTTTTTTTTTACATTTATTTTTAAATATTTATTTAACACAGTTAAAATAGTGCCATCAAATATCGTATTTTTACCAACGATATTATTATTTGTTAATTTTTTAACAGCTTTGTATTTATTCTATTATTTTTCATTTTTTACGTTTCTAACGCAAACACATGATAGCATTGATGAAAGTATTATTCTAAAAAGTTTAGATTTGGGCGTTTGAATTCAATCAGGGCTTTTTGATGTGCGTTGAGAATTCTATTTCGATAATCTTACACTAGTAATGTTATTAGTTGTTAATAGTATATCTTTCTTGGTACATCTTTATTCTATTGATTATATGCGACAGGATCCTAATAGAATAAAATTTATGTCATATCTTTCTTTGTTTACATTTTTTATGCTACTTTTAATTACTGGTGACAATTTTATTATATTATTTCTAGGTTGAGAAGGCGTGGGTCTGTGTTCATATTTACTTATTAGTTTTTGGCACACACGCGTACAAGCAAATAAATCTGCCATGAAAGCCTTAATTATAAATCGTATTAGCGACTTCGGCCTAACAATAGGTATTGTTAGTATTTATTTCATTTTTAAAAGTTTAAATTTTGGGACTGTGTTTGCTATGGCCCCATTTTTTCAAGACAAAACTTTTTTTTTCGCAGGGTTTGAACTTGATATTTTGTCTACCATAGCTGCGTTACTTTTTTTTGGTGCTTGTGGTAAATCAGCCCAAATAGGTTTGCATACTTGGTTACCAGATGCTATGGAAGGCCCAACACCAGTCTCAGCATTAATACATGCTGCAACTATGGTAACAGCTGGTGTTTTTTTAATTATAAAATGTTCTCCTATTTTTGAATACGCGCCGACCATATTAACAGTGGTTACTTTTGTTGGGGCAATAACTGCGTTTTTTGCAGCGACGTCTGGGTTAGTACAAAATGATATTAAAAAAGTAATCGCATACTCTACATGCAGTCAGTTAGGCTATATGATTTTTGCCTGTGGGTTATCAAATTATCATGTAAGTTTTTTTCATTTAGTGAATCATGCTTTTTTCAAAGCGCTACTTTTTTTAAGCGCAGGAGCAATTATTCACAGTCTATCGAATGAGCAAGACATGCGTCGCTTTGGTGGATTGTCACTGCTTCTACCGTTTACAGCAATTATGCTTCTTATAGGTTCGTTGTCTTTGATGGGATTGCCATTTTTAACTGGTTTTTATTCGAAAGATTTAATTCTTGAAATTGCTTATGCAAAATATACTATAAGTGGGCATTTTGCATATTGACTGGGTTTAACAACAGCTTTTTTAACTTCATTTTATTCATACCGCGTTTTTTATTTCACGTTTATATATGAAAATAATTCATATAAAAAAGTTGCGCAACATGTTCATGAATTACCTATTATGATGGGTTTTGCGCTATTCATTTTATCTTTGGGTAGTATTTTTTTAGGCTATCTAACAAAAGATTTATTTGTAGGCCTAGGAACAGATTTTTGAAATCAATCTATTCTAATATTGCCACAAAACAACAATCAAATTGAAACAGAATTTATCCCACATATTTACAAGCTTTTGCCTTTTTTTTCAACAATGTTAGCAATAACTTGCGCCAATATTTTATTTGAGTATAATGGTCAATGAGTTGTTACACAAAAATATAATTTAATAACTCTATACAAATTTTTTAGTGCGAAATGATATTTTGATGTTATTTATAATGTTTATTTCGCAGTACCATTATTCCGCTATGCATACCATTATATTTTTAAAGGTATTGATAAACGGTTTTTAGAACTTTTTGGTCCCTTCGGTATATCAATTATACTTTTCAAAGCTGGCTTAAGTTTAAAAGCAGATTATTCAAATATTTCACCGAAACAAGCTGGGTTTCTTTTCTTTGCTTGTTTATTTCAAGTTATTTTTTTTTTTGAAATTTATTCTTCCTTTTAGAAATAAATGTTAGTAACTACACACTTAAAACAATTAACCTGAGTATTCAAAGCAACAGCACACTTAATTAAAACTGTTATTCCAGGCATTATAGGTAAAATTTATGTTATGGAAAATATTATTATTATTAAAACATATGGTGCTGTGCTACGTGTAGTGTTATTAGCCTTAAAACAGCATTCACTGCTTGCTTTCTCTCAGCTTATTGATATTGCTGCGGAAGATACGCCGAAACATAAAAAACGGTTTAGAGTTAATTATATTTTATCAAGTTTACTATATAATACGAAAATTATTGTTAGTACACTAACTGATGAAATAACTTATTTGCCATCTATCACAAATATTTTTCCGAGTGCTGGTTGACTTGAACGTGAAGCGTGAGACTTATTGGGAATTTATTTTCACGGTAACGCTGAAATGCGGCGTATCTTAACGGATTACGGATTTTCAGGGCACCCATTAAGAAAAGATTTTCCAATGACAGGGTTTAATGAAGTATACTATTCCTTGGATAAAAAACGAATTGTTACAGTACCAGTAGAGCTGGCACAGGAATATCGCATTTTTACATTAAATAAAAAATTAAAAAATATTTTTACTTTTGTCACGAAGAAGTAGTTTAGTGGTTAGAATATGGAGCTTCAAACTCCAGGACAGGGGTTCAAATCCCTTCTTCTTCGATTTTAGCCATATTATTAAATATTGTAATTAGTGAGCACTAAAAATATCATTGATATAAATTGCTAGTAAAACGACAAATACATACGCTTGCAAAAATGCTATTAGTAGTTCTAAAAAGAAGATTACTGTCACAATTGCTCAAGGCAAAATCGCAACACCAAACAAAATCCCACCGTGTGTAAGCATTGCTCACGAGAATCCTATTAAAATTTTTAATAAGGCATGCCCTGACATCATATTAGCAAACAACCGAATGCTTAAGCTGAATACTTTCGCAATGTAAGATATAAGCTCGATAAGGACTAGGAATGGTGCGATAAAAATTGGTACACCGCTTGGCAGAAACAGTGAAAAAAATTTTCAGCCATCTTTATAAACACTAATTATGTTGATTGCTATAAAATGCGTAGCTGCTAGAAAAAAAGTAATAATGAAGCTACTTGTTAGTGTGAAGCTAAATGGAATTAAACCAAATATATTCGCTATAAATATAAAGAAAAAAGCGAAGTATAGCCCCGCGTAATATTCTTGTCTTTCTAGGTTGGTATTGGTTCGTAAAATAGTTTTTGTTATTTTTTCTAGCAAATTTAAACTAAAAGCTACAGGATTCGTTTTTTTTTTTGCTAGCTTAGTATTTTCGGCTGTAATACAAATCGAAACAGCAATAAATACTAAACCCAGGCAAAAAAAGAAAAAGAAAAAGGTTGCTAAAATTAAATCAAAGATGTATGTATTTAAAAACTCATACAGTGATACTACCGATACTTGCAGTTTCGCGTGAAGTGGTAGTTCAGCTGGTAATAGATTAAAATTGGGGATCTTATGAAAGTCAGAATGGTGTGCTACAAATAATCTATACTGATTAAACTGTTCTAGCGGATCACTCAAGCGTTGCATAACTATATCCGTATTTGATTCCATTGGCAGGGTTTATTAAAATAGTATTTGTTTAAATGTTAATTTTAAAAACTAAAAACCATATAAAACATTAATTAAAATAAAACAGTAGCATTATGGCCGTTTTATTAATGTTAGTAAAGCTTATAAAACTAAGAGCTTTTATTTACATATTCGTATTTGGTTTTAATGTCATAAAATAAGAAATAAAATTTTCACAAAATATCATTTTTTTTGTATTATAATATTATTTTTATACACAAATCAATTTTTTTATTCATTTTAATATAAATTTAAAAACAGTGTAATTATTTGTACTAGATTTCGTTTTTTTTTAATTATAATCTAAGAGTCCATATGCTAAACGCGATACAATATCGATTGATAAATCGTAAACGTGGAATTGCTAACGCAATGGCGAATCACGTTTTTTACTACCCGACACCAATTACTTTAAATTACGCATGAAGTTTCGGTTCACTTGTTGGGCTGTTTTTCGGGCTTCAACTTGTAACCGGTATTTTTCTCGCAATGCATTATACAGCACACGTTGATTTTGCTTTTGAAAGTGTTGTACATATAATGACTGACGTTCATGGTGGATATCTAATACGGTATATGCACGCTAACGGGGCCTCAATGATTTTTATTTTATTGTATTTACACATGGCGCGTGGGCTTTTCTTTAGATCATATGTTACAAAACGTAAAGCACTTTGATGATCTGGGGTTGTCATTTTTTTATTAATGATGGCAACAGCTTTTATCGGGTATGTCCTTCCTTGAGGGCAAATGAGTTTTTGAGGTGCAACAGTTATTACTAGTTTGGTAACAGCTGTTCCTGTTGTTGGTGAAAATATTGCTTATTGAGTTTGGGGTGGGTTTTCTGTTAGTAACGCCACTCTAATCCGATTTTTTTCAATACATTATTTGCTGCCATTTATTATAACAGGTTTAATTTTTATTCATTTGCTTTTATTACACTCTGTTGGTTCTTCAAATCCGGTGCAACAGCCATCTGGATTTAATGTACCATTTCACCCTTATTTCACTGTTAAAGACACATTTATTTTTAATATTACTTTTTTAATTTTTATTATAATTTGTACTTATTATCCTAACCTGCTTGGCCATTCAGATAACTTTATACCTGCCAATCCTTTAGTAACACCACCGCATATTGTTCCAGAATGATATTTTACACCCTTTTATGCCATTTTGCGCGCATGCCCTAATAAATTAGGAGGCGTTATTGGTATGTTATCAGGAATTCTTGTTTTATTTATTCTTCCCTATTTTAAATTATCATTAACTTCACTACCACCAGTAAAATCCGTTTTATACCAAGTTGCATATGGAATTTTTATTGCAGTATTTTTAATTTTAATGTTTTTAGGCGGGCAACCGGCTGCTGCACCTTTTGTAATTGCTTCTAAATTTTTTACAGCTTTGTATTTTGTTTATTTACTTGGGTTCATACCAGCCTATAATTGCTTTTACGCAAAAACGTTCGAACATAAAATTAATCTTATGTTTATATTTTTTACTAGCAGCTTCTCTAAATGTTGAGCTAGACCAGGACGATCTTATGGCTTCTAAGCAGGTAGGAGCTGCATATTCTTTAGTTAGCCATTGCTACGCTGTTCATATTACACGCGCTTTTCAATGCAATCATAAGTAAATTTAATTAAAGTGGCAATGCATATTTAATATAAATTTAAAAACAGTGTAATTATTTGTGCTAGATTTCCTTTTTTTTAATTATAATCTAAGAGTCCATATGCTAAACACGATACAATATCGATTGATAAATCGTAAACGTGGAATTGCTAACGCAATGGCGAATCACGTTTTTTACTACCCGACACCAATTACTTTAAATTACGCATGAAGTTTCGGTTCACTTGTTGGGCTATTTTTCGGGCTTCAACTTGTAACTGGTATTTTTCTCGCAATGCATTATACAGCACACGTTGATTTTGCTTTTGAAAGTGTTGTACATATAATGACTGACGTTTACGGTGGGTGCCTAATACGGTGTATGCATGCTAATGGGGCCTCAATGATTTTTATTTTATTGTATTTACATCTGGCTCACGGTCTTTTTTTTAGATCGTATGTTAACAAACGTAAAATATTTTGATGATCTGGGATTGCCATTTTTTTATTAATGATGGCAACAGCTTTTATCGGGTATGTCCTTCCTTGAGGGCAAATGAGTTTTTGAGGTGCAACAGTTATTACTAGTTTAGTAACAGCTGTTCCTGTTGTTGGTGAAACCATTGCTTATTGAGTTTGGGGTGGGTTTTCTATTAATAAAGCAACTTTAATCCGTTTTTTTTCAATACATTATTTGCTTCCATTTATTATAACTGGTTTAATTCTTATTCATTTGCTTTTATGGCATTCTGGTGATTCTTTAAATCCGGCTCAAAAACCAGTAGGATTTAATGTCCAATTCAATCGCTATTTCACCGCCAAAGACACATTTATTTTTAACATTACGTTTTTAATTTTTATTATAGTTTGTATTTATTGCTCCAATATGCGTAGTTATTCTGATAACTTTGTAAATGCGAATCCATTCGTAACACCACATATTGTTCCGGAGTGATATTTTACGCCTTTTTACGCCATTTTGCGGGCTTGCCCTAATAAACTAGTCGGTATTATTGTTATGTTATCAGGGATTCTTGTTTTATTTATTCTTCCATATTTTAAATTATCATTAACTTCACTACCACCAGTAAAATCCGTTTTATACCAAGCTGCATATGGCATTTTTATTGCAGTATTTTTAATTTTAATATTTTTAGGTGGGCAGCCTACAGCTGCACCTTTTGTAATTGCTTCTAAACTTTTTACGACTTTGTATTTTGTTTATTTGTTAGCATTTCTTCCTATCTATTCTCTTATCTATGCCATTGATTTGGAAGATAGAATCAATCATCTATTCATGTTTTTGACCGATAGTTTAGACAAACGGTTAGACTGAATCGAAGACTGGTTGGAGAGACTGGAAAAGGTGAAGTGATTTACAAAGTAACAAGTAGTACAAAGTAACGATTAGGTTTTTTATTTGTAATTTTACTGACAATTTATACTAATGATATTTTTGGTGCTCACTAAGTTCAATTAAGCATAACATTAATATACAGCGCTAAAATTTTTTGATAAACTGCGGCTGTTGTAGCAGTAATTTTTTTTAAGGTATAACTTAATTTTTTATTTATTTAAACTATAATATATTCAATATCGTGGTAAAAGAGAATATTTAAACCTTTTTAAACAGTACAATTAGGGTCAATAATTTATTTATTTTTAGTGAGAACTAGTTGTTTAAATGTTTCTATTTATCATTTAGATATGTTTTTATACACGGAGCAAAAAATATTACGTTTTTGTTGTAATATACAACTTTCCGACAATAAAACTCATTTTTTGTCAAAAATATGTGTAATTATTATTGAAATAGCAGTTTGTGGCGTTTGAAAAAAAATCGCATCTATTGCGAAAGTAATAACAAATTAAATTCTGTAGGCTAGGTTGGCAGCTAGCCCTGATGAATTGGCATGAGTTTGCAATCTCATGCCAATTGCTATCGAGGTTTTATACCTAAATAGTAGCTGCTCAGCGAAACAGAGCACTAGAATTCTGGTGTAAAATGTATGTGGTGGTTTATTAGTTGCTGGGTTGAGCATCCAGCGCTGATGAATTGATCTGAGTTTACAATCTCAGGTCAATTACTTTTTAGGTGTTTCTAAACAACTAAACGGTAGTTGCTCAGTGAAACAAAACACCTGAATTTCGGTGAAAAATTGTAGGTTTGTCCCGAAAGCGGTATCGAAGCTAAACGGTATCGTGTCTTCCCCTAAAAAGGAAGAGGCTGGGGGCAATGAAGTTATAAAAACAGTCGACCAGGTTAGCATCTGGTCCTGATGAATTAGGCTGCGTTTTGTACAACGCAGTCCAATTGCTATTTAAATAAGAAATAAATAGTAGCCGCTAGGCGAAACTGTGCACCTAGTATTTTATTATGTTTAGGTGTAAAATGTACAGAATAAAAATCAGTTTTTTGTTATATAATATATTATTTTGTCTAGAAGCTATTTGAGATAATAATATGGGCCACTAGTTAATTAAAACGCCCCAGAATAAACTCGGTGATGTTCCTTGGGAAAGTTGAAAAATCCAGTGGTTTCCTTAACAAGGGCCAAGATAATATTGCTAGTCTTTTAGCTTGGTTATTCACTAGACTATAATTGGCTTCGCAATCTAGGAAATATTAATACCTAAAAAGTAACTACTTGCTTTTTTCAAAAGCTGTTGTGATTATAAAAAAATCTTGAAAGTTTCTGTCTAAACACAGTAGCTAGTGAAGTAGTATCTGGATAGTAATTATCGAACACATTTTTGCTACTTCTATGGCATTTTGGTTAAAAATTTAGTATTTATTCCAGCACATAATAAATTTTGTTATAATGAAGGCAAAGCAATAAAGTAGTGTTTAGAAAAGAAGTAGGAATAAATATAAATTTATCCTTATGGAATCTGGTGTATTTGATCCTGGTACAGAGTGAACGCTGGGATCTTACCTTTTACACATGCGAGTCAAACTAAGTACGGTAGTATGAAGTGGCGGCCGGGTGAATAAAAAAGTGGAACGTAACTGGCAGTTTTGTCCAAAATGCATAATAAACATGAGCACAGTTAAGAGATTAATGGGTGTGATTGAGATAAAGCTTATAGCGCTGCCAGATCGGCTACTTCGGGATCAAGTTGTAGGTGAGGTAATGGCTCTACCTAGCTGACGACCCATAGCTGCTTTGGGAGAAGGGACAGCCACATCGGAACTGGAACAAGGTTCGAGCGCAGGCATAGGCGCCAGCAGTGAGGAATCTTGGACAATGGGCGTAAGCCTGATCTAGTGAGGATTCGTGTCTGACGGAGGCAATGGCGCTGTGAAGGACTATCGGCAGAGATGATAATGACGGTATCTGCAAAAGAAGTACCGGCTAATTTCGTGCCAGCAGCCGCGGTAATACGAAAGGTGCGAGCGTTATTCATAGTTATTGGGCGTAAAGGGTATGTAGGCGGGGCTGAAAATTTAGTTATAAATGCTTGGAATTAAACTAAGAAGAAGACTTTTAGATTACAGCCCTTCGAGTTAATGTCAGGTCGGGGGTACTTCTAGCGAAAAGGTAGAATTTTACAATTCTGGAAGGACCACCAAAGGCAAAGGCACCCCTCCAGAGTTAACTGACGCTGAGGTACGGAAGCGTAGGGAGCAAACAGGATTAGAGACCCTGGTAGTCTACGCCGTCAACAATGCGGGTTAAAGTTTGATACAAAAGTATGAGGCTTACAGCTAACGCGTTAAACACGCCGCCTGGGGACTACGATCGCAAGGTTGAAACTCAAAGGAATTGACGGGAGTTCTTACAAGTGGTGGAGCATGTGGTTCAATACGATACTCCCCGTTAATCTTACCGGAAAATGAACGCAATGCTTGTAGGTTTTAACATTTTCGAAGCTAGGTGTATCTTAGGATGAGAGCTTGGCTCGCGTCTGAAAGTCTAACCGAATTTCGGGGTAACTAATGTCTAATTTAGCGTTGTAACAAGTGTTGCATGGTTGTCGTCAACTCGTGTCGTGAGGTGGATGCTTAATTGCTATGAACGAGTGTAACCCGCAGGCTTAATTTGATCTCGGTTTTGCTATTGAGGTGTGAGGGGCAAAAGTTTATTGGTTGAATAATAAATTTAATTGTTATTCAATCTTCGATTATTTTGTATTTTATATAAAGTAACTATAGCCCTGACTCCTTTGCATTTTTTAAATATCAATAGTATGCAAACCATTAATTAAGTTAGAACCTATTACGAAGGCTGCGTTGTTAGCTTTCATGATAGTGCCAATTGGCAAATAAATTATTGCAGATGAAAAATCTGAAAAAAGTGCGGATCACGGTAAATCATATGGCCGCAAGACCGGGCTACACATGTGCTACATTGGAAATTTCCAATAAGAGGCAAGAGTTTCTTGAGCAAATCTTTAAAAATTTCCGTAGTTCAGATTGCTATCTGCAACTTGAAAGCATGAAGAAGGAATCACTAGTAATCGCAAATCAGCTAAGTTGCGGTGAATACGTACTGGAGCTTTGTACAAACTGCCCATCACGGTCTGGAAGGTGTCTGGCCTCAAGTTGGATGTGCGGTTTAGCCACGTAAGTGGGAATGCGCTGCTATGGCGTAAGCTGGGGGTTAACTGGAACGAAGTTGTAACAAGGTAGTTGTACGGGAACGTGCAGCTGGATAAAAAAAAAGAATTGTTTATGATGTAAGTGGTAAAAACAAATATAAGGACTTAAAAAATACGCCCTGAAAAACTGTTCAGTTGTTGCGCCGAGTGTTAGCAAAAATACCTGAAGAGGGGAATTGTGCAAACACTTTATAGCAAAATATAAGAAGAGATAAGGTCAATTTAAGGAAATCTAGTCATTTTTCGAAAGGACGTATATATATTAGCGAAAATTATAGCCTGTGAAGTGCAAACTCGTAACCCTATAGTTTCCTGCAAAGAAATTAAAACTAAAACCAAACGTGATGAATTGAAACATCTTATTAGTCACAGGAAAATAAATCAATAGAGACTCCGAAAGTAGTGGCGAGCGAACTCGGACGCGGCTTTATAAAAATATAAAATTAAAAGTAACAACTTAGTACTTATAAGTTTCTAGAATTTTGCTGTACGAGAGATAGTAAAAATGCAGAGCAGGGGTATCACCTTTGAGAAATTTGTCGGTCGATTAAGGAAACTGTTTAATTCATGTAGTTCGATAGTAAATTGGGACGATGAGCGGGGGACCATCCTCGAAGCTAGACTATGAAAAATGTGCGATAGCGTAGCAGTACCGTGAGGGAAAGATGAAATAGCACCCGGTAGGGATTGAAATAACCGTGAAATAAATTAGATTCTATTTTTGGAGTATTACTTCAAAAAAAGAAATGAAAGAAACGTGGATTAAAAATCAACTGGAAGTATCATAAGGATATTACAGTGTACCTTTTGTATAATGGGTCAGCAACTTAATGTTACTAGCAAGCTTAATTTAGTTAAAATAGGCTATATGAAAATATTTTTCTATACTTGATATAATATTAAAAAAACACAATAGAATGCGTTTTTACATGATTTAGATATGTTTTATAGTTAGTATAATTAAACCCGAAACCAAGTGATCTACTCGCGGGCAGATTGATGGCCTAATAAACTTGAGGATCGAACCCACGTATGTTGCAAAATATGGGGACGACCCGCGAATAGGGGTGAAAGGCTAATCAAACTTGGTAATAGCTGGTTTTCCACGAAATCTATGTTAGTAGATCTTTCCAGAATTAAAAGAAAGGGAGGTAGAGCACTCTTCATCCGAGGGGGTCGCGCTAAGGCCTAACAGAATTTATGGAAACTCCGAATACCTTTTCTTTATTATAAAGTTCAGACTTAGGGTGCTAAGGTCATAAGTCGAGAGGGAAACAGCCCAGATTTGCTGCTAAGGTCTCTAAACAATTGTTAAGTGTGTAGGAGGCAGTTAACGGACGATGATACCCAAGGGGTGTGCCTGATAGCCGCGCTCCTTTAAAGAAATCGTTATAGATCATTGGGGGAGTCGGTTAGCGTCGGAAATGTTGCGAGACTAATATGATTTGCCGAAGCTTAAAATAAACGCAGGGAGCTTGATATGTTTTGTAGTCAGAGAAATTATAATAGTTTTTACACTATTAATGAAATGATTTTCACAAAAACCATGTCCAAGTTACCGCCAGTCGTCGTATGGTAGTGGAACGTTTTATATAAAAATTTAGGGTGTCTTTTTAATGTGATTGGCTTATAACCGGTCGCGTTAAGTAAGCCATTCTTGAAGATTGTTGCGCTAGCGAAAGCTTCCGCAAAATAACTTAAAAGCGAGAATGCTGACATGAGTAACGAATTTAACACTAAAATAATTGGTGTCGCCTCAAATTCAAAGTTTTCTACGTCAAGGTTCATCGCTGCGTAGAGTTAGACGGTTTCTAAGATAAATGCGTAAGCATTAGTCGATGATAATATAGTAGTGGGAGCCCCCACCGGGGGTTTCTGCTGATAACCTATTACTGGAAAAGTAATCATACACTTACTTGACTATGGAACAAAGTTCACGGTGAAAATTTTGTTGCTGTGCTCAGTGGGACTGGAAAAGGCCTTTTCGTCTACAACCGTACTGGAAACCGACACAGGTGAATTAGTGGCATATACTACGGCGATTGAGATAACAGTATTGAAGGAACTCGGCAAATTGACTCTGTAACTTTGGAATAAGGGGGACATTCTGGCTCGGCTAGCGTGTGGCTTGAAAGGGGTAGCGGCAACTGTTTAGTAAAAACACAGGACTTTGCGAAATAGTAACAAGACGTATAAGGTCTGATACCTGCCCGGTGCCTTAAAGTAAATAGGATATGTGCAAGCATAAAATTGAACCCCTGGTAAACGGCGGCTGTAACTCTGACGGTCCTAAGGTAGCGAAATTCCTTGGCGGGTAAGTTCCGTCCGGCATGAATGGTATAATGACTGCTACACTGTCTCCAATACTGGCTCAGTGAAATTGAACTTTCCGTGAAGATGCGGAATTCCCTGCGGCTAGACGGAAAGACCCCGTGCACCTTTTACTATTGCTTTGTATTGTTTCTAAAATTTTACTGTGTAGCATAGGTGTTAGTTTATGACGTCTTGGTGCAAGCCCTGAACTGAAACTTTAAGTGAAATATCACCCTTTTACTTTTTTAGGACTCGTTGCTTCAAAGTTATTTTGTGGCAGTATACTGCATGGCTGTTAGTTTGACTGGGGCGGTCGCCTTCTAAACAGTAACGAGGGTGTACAAAAGAGAATTCGCCTTAGTGTTCACTAGGTTTTGAGCGCAATGGTATTATAGTTTGCTTGACTGCAAGATTGACAAATCAAGCAGGGATTATACGTCGGTCATAGTGACCCGGTAGTGCTGTATGGAAAGACTATCGATCACCGGATAAAAGGTACGCTGGGGATAACAGGCTGATATTTCTGGAGAGTCCTTATTGAAGGAATTGGTTGGCACCTCGATGTCGGCTCGTCAAAGCTCGGAGCCGAAAGCGACTCCAAGAGTTCGGCTGATCGCCGATTAAAATGGTACGTGAGCTGGGTTTAGAACGTTGTGAGACAGTTCGGTCCCTATCTACCGTAGGTTCTTCTAAATATCATAAGTCTTATCCTCAGTACGAGAGGACCGGGTAAAACTGACCGTGGGTTAAACAATTATTTTAACCATAAGTACCGTTGTGCAGCTAAGTCAGGCAAAGATAATTACTGATAGCGTGTAAGTAGTAAGCTCCCTTCATTATTATTTAGTACAGTTGATTTAGACCAAGTTAATATCTAGCATATTTGTTTTAAGGCGTAAACGTCCCATATTGCTTCATATGCCTACAACTTTCCATTGACTTAACACATTATTTTATTTTGCTAAAGCAGTTTTACTTTAGTAGCCTTGATAAAATTTAGTCGGCGCTCGTTTTGCATTGATCTAAAAGAGTTCAACCTTAATACTATGCGTATGACTTTCTGAAAATTTTTGAAAAATGATAAATAACGCTTATGTGTATTTCTACACTTATAAAATATCGCATTTTTACACTAAATAAATTTATACAATTAATTTTAGCCGAGAGGGTCGGTGGTGTAATGGTAGCATATCGGGCTCATAACCCAAAGATGCGGGTTCGAATCCTGCCTGGCCCACAAAATAAATTTTTTTTAATAATTTTTGCAAAAATCAAATTGAATACTGTTTAATAAATAATAAATACTATTTTAGCTGATAAATTACTAAAAAGGGAGTTATTTGCCTGACCTACGATACTTTTTATTTTTTAACCAATATGATACGTCACATTTGGGTAAAATAAACCCCCTCCCTAGTTTTTTCATCAATAATAGCAAAAGGCTGTTTAAATCGGCACCCATTTTAATAATGCAAGTATACCATCTATTGGCAAATCAAACAACATTGCTTACATTAAA
>Ga0302306_10000247_pt1 | contig 39403 bp, 65 predicted proteins | sample III_Palsa_E3_1_FD_198761 | JGI IMG/M metagenome (GOLD analysis project Ga0302306, IMG submission 198761) | Peat permafrost microbial communities from Stordalen Mire near Abisko, Sweden - III_Palsa_E3_1 | ecosystem: Environmental > Terrestrial > Soil > Palsa > Peat permafrost | place: Sweden...
GACTGGAAACCCCTTGATCTTGCGAGGTATCGCAATGCGAAATAGTTACGGTGGTAAGTGTTATCGGTGCGGACAGTACGTTGAACCCGGTGCGGGTCACTTTGAGCGCATCCCCGAAAATGAAATAGGCCAAGACAAACGCCAATGGCGCACGCAACATGCAACATGTGCCATTAAATATCGCGGTACAAACGTAGGGAAACCCAACTTACCCAAGAGGTATTACTAAATGGACGTTATCAAATGCTTTAGAACCAAAGCGGAAGCTAATAGAGTAGCTAAACAACTTCCCTACAAAAAAATAGAAATACTTCCCCACTGCGGATTCCTAGGCTTCCCGCAGTGGCTTATTAAGTACAATGGTGATCACTACGTGTTAATTACGAATAAGGTATTTAAAAAATGAATTATATATGTTTGGTTAACGGTCATAAATGGATACAAATAACATATCGTCAATGGCATTGTCTTAGATGCGGGATATATAAATGAGCAATTCAGCCAAATATTTCGTTTTTATGCTGGTGCTAGGGGTGTGGAAAATTGATGTTGATATAGGCGTCCAAGGAGTGTTTAAAGATATTATATACTGCGGTGTTGTAGTGGCTTTATTAATCATGTTTTGTAGTTGGTGCAAGGAGAAAAAATGAAAACCCTAGAGCAAGTTAAAAAGTTTATTGAAGAAAAGGCGCAGTATCACCTTGCATGGGCGAAAGATACAGAGTTAACAAATGATCAAAGAATAAGACATTTTGATAAAACTACAATTTATAAAGATTTAATGGACTACATTGACTCGGATGAGGACAAAGCTAATGCTAATCCATAAAGGTTGTGGAGGAGAAATTATAACGAGGCGTTGTCAATGGGACGATTGCTTTCTTGGTTGTGATACGTGCGACCAACACGAATTTTGTGAAGGATTTGAAACTGAGGAACATCCCGATGCGTGAACTAAAACTAATTAAATTAAAGCCATTAGTAATAGGTGGAGATCGAGCTATTAAACTTGAAGTAGCCTATGGAAATTGTATTGAAGTTACGATTTATTCCATCCAAGAGATAAATAATATTCTGGAAGAAGTTAAAAAAATATTATTGGAGCAGCCCACATGAACATACGAGGAAAGTTTGATATGCCAATATCCCATTGGCAACCGCTTCCTGAGCCGCCGGAGAAAGAAAAATGAAAATGATTAAAAAAATCTTATGTTTTTTTGTAGGTCATAATTGGGATTCTATTTTTGACAATCATGTTGGAGCAAGATGCAAATATATTGAATGTAATTCTTGTAAAAAAAGGAAATATTTCCCTTATGAAGACGATTGATCATGAATTCAGAGAAGATAATTTTGCTTGCCCTCACTGTGGTTATGTTTTTTCTGATTGTTGGGAATGGCCTGAAAACGGCGAGGATGAATGTTGCGAATGCAAAGGTAAATTTTCATATTGTAAAGAATTTACAACCCATTATTGTACGGAGATTATATTTTGAAAACGATTGAGCAAGTCAAAGAATATATACATCTTACAATAACAAGAGAGCAGAATAGATTCGTAAACGCAAAATACAAATTAACGAAAGATAAAGATCATGCTTTAATAATTATTGATAATTTTAATAAATTACTTGACTACATCGACAGCGAGGACGCGAATGACACATCATCATGAACATTGTATGAGCGAAAATAGTTACTGCAACGCTATGAATGAAGTAAGGCTTCTAATAAGGAAGATGTCAAAAACAGCTTTATTTGGCCAATGGACAATGTTAGCTGATCTGGATAGAGAGATAGTTAATTTGATGGAAAATAAAGAGGCCAGCGATGCAAAAGATAATTGATTATACAATAATAAATGGCGATGACAAATTAGCAGTAATTAGTGATACAAAGTTTTTTATTAATCAAGGTTGGCAACCTTTTGGAAGCTTAACTTTGCAGATAGGGGAAAAAATAATATTGTATTGTCAACCAATGGTGATGTATGCAGAAGATAATTAAGTATGCCATTGCCGGTTCAAATGAAAGTTGTAAAAATTTAGAAGATAAAGTTAACGCCTTAATAGACGATGGTTGGCAACCTTTAGGCGGCTTTCAATATTGGTCATGCGAAAATGGAAGGGTAAGAGCTTATTTTCAAGCCATGGTCAAATACAGTGAGGAAATAGGCGAATGAAGCTATTTAATGTTTTTATGTTGGTCTTAATGATAGTGCATATTGCATTAGACCGTTATACAACTACTCACTATAACGATTATTTAGAGATATTGAATTTTGTTATTATTGTAATTTTACTTTTGTGTTTAATAGCGGGATTGATATTGACATGACCAAGACAGTTGAAGAATTAATTAAAATTAAAGATGAAGCCTATGGCGAAAGAAATAAGTGCATTGCTGCTTTAGCCAATTTTATAAGAGACATAGCTTATCCTAACTTTCGCGTTTTTGTAGCTGAACATGTGGGTGATGATTGGGAAGATGACTGGCGCACAGTTCTTGTTATTGAGAAAGGTGAACTTCAAATGACGTGGCACTTTCATGATTCTGAAAAAAATCTTTTATCAAGACTTCCAACGGATAAGTTATACAAATGGGATGGACATGACACAAAAGAAAAATACAACAGATTAATAAGGTGCTTTATATGATGAAAACAGTTGAAGAAATCCTAGAGATAATTGCCGAGCGCAAAGAAACTCTCTTAGAGAATATGAAAGAAACGCAAAAACTTTGCGGCACAAACAATCAAGGTTACTCTTATGATCTAGGTGCTTATGACGAATTGAATTACTTACTGGATGATATCAATGAAAACAGTTGAAGAAATCAAGCAATTCATTATGAAAGAACAGAATCTAGCAATGAGAATTATTGCTGATTATGTTAAACGCAAATTAAAAGAGGAAAAATATTATCAACAAGGTTGCCATGATCAATGCAGCGCAATATTAAACTTCATCGAGGAAGCCCCGAATGAGAAGCAATGAAGAAATAAAAGAATTTTGCTTAACGCAATTAGCGTTTTACAAAAATTCTGAAAGAAATACAGATATTGATTTAGAGAGCACGGTCAGATATATGGTTAGAGCTAAGTGCATGGAAATGATGATTGATTTTATTAACTCAAAGGATTTATCGAATGAAAACCGCCGAGCAGATAAAAGACTTTGCAATAGGACAATCAATTCTTTGTAGAGCTAGAAAAAAGAAATATGATGATAGTTATAGATTTTATGATGCTAAACAAGAAGCGTTTGAAGAAATTTTAGAATTCATCGACTCCGAGGATACGTTAAATGAAAACGGTTGAACAAATAAAAGAATTCAAAGCTACTGAAAAACTTTATGAAGCTTTAGATTCTAGAATTGCGAGAGAATTGCCTGTAAAAGTTAAAGAAATATGGGAGATTGCTAAAGTAGAGCAACTTAAAAGAATTGCTGAGTCCTTAGAAAATTTAGTGAAATATTTCGAGGATAAGCCATGACCCATTACCGCACCTCACACGATCAAGAAATAGAATTAGGCTTGAGAGGGGCATTAGAATTTGCCGAACGGTCTATTGAAACTTTTGAGATGGAGAAGATTATCATAAAAATAAGAGAAGCTTTGATGTGGTTGGAGGAGGAAAAGAAAAAAGGTGCTAGCCGTTATTTAGATGCTCCCGATAGAAAAGAAGTTTCTCACCGACAACCTTCACCTAAAAAGATTTTACCACCCCCTAAATTTTTACCGAGGATAAAATAATGGAAGAGGATGACTACACGCAAGACCACGAAGAAACATCCTATTACGAGGATGCTCTTGAGGAATTAACGTATGAAGATGAAATAGGGTTTATCAGATGAATTATTTTGCTCGGGATGAAAAGAAGGGTTATACCAAAAAGCAAAAAGAGGTGATACAAGAGATATTGCACCACATACAAAAGCGACTGGATATTTATAAAAAAAGTCAGTCCAATGATCAAAAAAGCATTGCATTAATTATGCTCTCCAGAGAAATTGAGGCGAAGTACAAGTTAGAATATAAACCACCTTATGAGGATGATTGAACGATGAAAAGGATTACAAAAGAAATGATTGAAGATTTTTTTGGTTGGATGTTTAAGAGCGCATTGCTCTTGCTATTGCTCATGGGGATAGCTACGCTGATTGTCTATATTGATTATTTATTGGTACTAACAGAAAACTACAGGCTCACATGAATAGCTCGATTACCCCCCTGTCATTATTCAATCGCCTCGTTAATGGCGTAGTGAAGTTAATTCATGATATTTTGACAGGGAAAGATAATAGTACTTATGATTCAGGGCGCGTGTGGATGGCTCTGAGTTTTATTTATTATGATCACTTGTCGGAAGTAGCCGCCAATCTTGGGCATCCTTGGTCGCCTACAGATTATGCTACGGGAATAAGTGTTATAGCGGTAGCATTTAGCATGAACATGCGGATAAAAGACACCTCGCAGCCATTGGCAAGATTTGACAATAATGAAAAGGGCGAACAATGAATTTAACAGGAATTTTAGGATTAACTGCTGGGGGAATTTTCATTGTTGCTTTGCTGGTATTTGCTGGGCAAAAACATGAAATAACAATATTGACTACTGAAGTAGAACAAAATGCAGCGCAGATAATTTCGCTCAAGGCGCAATCCACTTTAGCAATAGCACAAGCAGCTACCGCCCAAAAGAAAGCCGACAGTCAGGAGGTTTTACTGTCTAATCATATTCAGACCATTGAAAAACAGACGGTTTCGCCAGAGTGCCAAAAGGCAATGGACTGGATGGTATTAGAGGCGCAAAGCAAAAAGGCAAAACATAAATGAAAATCATTTTCATAGGGGTTGTACTATTACTATGCTCATGCACTCCGAAAGCTGTGCCGTTAGCTTATGATTGTCCCGTAGTAACATTACCTCCTCTGCCAGCATTGCAAACCAGAGCGTTAACAACCAAAACACCTGATGACGTTCGAGCAAAAGCATACGTAATCGACCTTAAAGAATGCCGTGGTTGGGTAAATATTGTTAAAAAGCAAGTTGCAGCCACTAACCAAAAATCATCCTAAACCACCATATTAGTAGTAAATGGTAAGCCGACATGTGGGATTCGAACCCACTACCCTTTCAGCAGACATTGCATTTGTCATAGCTAGCATCGTGCAATAGCCAAGGGAGGGAGTGTCTGCACACGAACCCTGCACCAACTCCAATGGTGCTTGTGTCAGCATTAAACTGGTAGCGGAAACCGGAATTGCACCGATAACTTGAGCTTATGAGACTCACGAGATACTTTTTCTCTATTCCGCAATAAACTGGTGGTAAGTGGCTAGTCGCTTCGTACCGTGTTTTCGTTCAGCCAATGCAATGTCACCACAAACCATAAAACAATATCCGCATTCAAGACGCAGCAGGAGAGCTAGGAGGCGTTGGCGGAGGCGCGGGAGGGGTTGACGTACCCGCTTGCGATTTAGAAGCCGTCACGGGGCTAGAATTGGCTTTGGTGGTCGTTTCGCTCTTATCTTCGAAATGCTGTTCCAGCCAACCTAGGAATTTCTCCGCATAACCTTTCGCTTTTGCTGCAACATCTTTTGCTGCGGTTTCAAAACTCATTTTCTGAACTCCCTGATTACAAAATACCCGTTTCTAAGATATACGCCAATTTGTTGTAGCGGGATGGTAACTGTTTGTCAGCTAGACTGTCCAGTAGCTGCTTGGAAGCTTCCTCAAAATTTCCAGCTTCCAGCGCGCGCAGCATGTCCTTGAATTGCATTAAACCACCAATACCCTCATTGTACGTGATGTTAATTAATACAGATTGTCTAGCGTCATTCAATTGCGTGTACCATGGCGCATTCAAAGAAAGCTCACGCTCCACGGACGCAACATCATCCTGAAACATCATAGTGGCTTCGGCTTGGCTAATCCCATCTCGGGTAAGGTTGCGTCCATAGCCAATGCTAAGATTGCCTGTGGTGTCCGTGTAGGGTTTTAACCGCAATCCCTCTTGCAGCTTGATAAGATTATCCATCTTGTTTTCGTCAATGGGGGTCATTATTTTTTCTTCCTGTAGAGTAAGGCTTTTTCTTCCATTTTTTTGGTTAATTCTCTTAGGTCATCGGGCATTTGAGTTTTTATGCCCTCAAAATTTTTCTTTTCTTCGGTATAGGTGGGTTCATCATGCTCAATTGATTTTTCTTTTCCATGATTACGATAAAAATTTGCTATTTCTTCAATGTAGACTTCATGGAAGTCTTTGCGTAAATCTTTTTCATTTGAGGTTTTAAACTTCCAATCGCCAATTTTATCGAAACATTGTTGGGTTAGAGATAACTCAAAATCTCTTTTCAATGCGGCTTTGTAACATTCTTCTTCGGTAGGTATTCCAGAATGTTTATTACATAATTTTACAAATTTAATTAAATTGGGAGGAAATTCTTCCCCCAAATTAACTAAATCTTCCATAGCCTTTGCTAAAACATCCGCAGAATAGTTTTTTATATGAAAAGCCCATGTATCTTTCATTACTTCCCATGATGCACTGTCCGGGTGCATAGAAGTCCATGAATAACCGTACATGCCAGCAAGCCTTACAAATAAAAAATCAATAAGAGCCTTTGTGGAATGGGTCGAGTGAAGGGTTACATTCTGGGTCATATTTTGTTCCTTTTAGTGAGCCTTTGACGGAATTCCAATGAATTTCTGATTTGGTCATTTTTTTCTGTGGTGCGCTATGCTCGGTGGTCTTAACGGCAAATAAACCTTTCCAGCCATTCACAATGCTCTGGTCAATCACCTTGGAGATATTGTGCCCTTTGTGCCTCAAGCTCTCCAAGGATTTAATGGCGCGCTTGGCTGCGTTGTCGCTGAGCGGGGCTTTGATGTATTTTCGGTGTTCGACAAAATCTTTCCAATCATTTTTGGGCAACCATGTGGGTAGCTCAATATCATTTTTAGAAAGAGGGGTTTGGGGAGTATTTAATATATGGTTAGTATCTGGTTTAGTATCTGGTATAGGTTTCCCCTTTTGAGGAAATTGATTTCCGTTTTCTAGGATTTCCATTTCCCCTTTTGGGGAAATGGGTACATTCAATAACTTATGTCCAAAATCAGTTAAAGCGTACCAATTTGTCCGGTCATATGGTGTAAGATTGTAGTTACCTGTTTGAATTAGACCGAATTCTTTACACTTTGAAAGCATACCTTCTATTTGTTTTTTTGACCAATAAGGAAACAGTTCAACAAAGGCATCTACTGAGTTATAAGTCCAATATCTGCCATCATGACAATGTTTATTATTTGCCTGATTTTTAACGATCCAAAAGGAAAGATTATCCAGAAATACTGCTACGTTCATGCCATATTCTTTTGCTAGTTCAATATCAAAATGATGTTGCATTAAAATTTCTCCTTCGCGGAGTGCAAAAAAGCTTGAGATTCCTTTAAAATCCCTTAAAATTGCACTACCTGTTAAATGGAATTGAACCCGCCTGCCTAAAGTTAGAGCTTTGCTGGCGGGAGTAAACTTAGAATACTACTTCATTTTATTACCCTTTCCTCTTTTTTTTCATCCTGATATCTTTTACCTTGATAAAAAAATATCTCTTGTGGATTCAATAGTCCGCTTTCATTACTTGTATGTATAAAATAAACAAGACCTTTGTCTTTTAAAATTTTTATGGCCTTATTGATTCTGCGATAGGTCAAATTATAATTTTTCGCTAATATTTCCCTTGTAAGCAAAGTGATATTTTTATCGTGATAATCTACCCAAATAGATTTTGCTAATTCTTCTGATAAAATTGCTACTGAAATGTTATTGTTCATTTTGTTTTTTTACCTCTTTTAAATATTTTTGTAATATTATTAAAATGTTTCACGCGTGGAACAAAAAAGTTACAAACAGTTTCTGTGGATAACCCTATGGGTAAGTCAATCAGAGTGTTATTTGAACCTTAAAAAATAGGGGATTTCATAAAAGAATATTAAGTATACAATATGATCAATTTTGTACCATTAATATCTTCTTGCTAAATTGTCAATCCTTTGTTAAAAAGTAATTTCTTGTATGTAAATTAACCTTAAGGAATCGAAGCCATGGGTAAGAAAAAAGCCAAGAAGAAAGGCATGAAGGGCGAAAAGAAAGAATGCTAAATCAAGGGAGGCCGTATCAATAATGTTTCTGGTGCGGCTTCATTCTTGCCTTTTCGTTCATTCAATAACTGCACCCCTAGAATCCATCTACCTTGTCTAAAAAAGCACAACTTAACTAATAGCGTTAAGTAGGCAATTTCCAAAATATCGCCCTGACAAATAACCTGATCAAAATAAGTGGGGGCAACTATTAATTTTTGAATTTTCATACCAGCACTACTCTCTTATCATTGTTGAAAATTTTTCATAATAGTACAAAAAACCTATCTGGAATGGCTAGCACATTGACTGCACCATAACTAAATATCATATTACTGTTACGGTCATATTGTGTCTCAGTCTTAATAAAAAATTCATCCATCAATGAAAGAAATACTGAATGTCGAATAACAAAAGGCATTATTTGTTCTTTTTTATAACCTAACATTTCCCAATAATCAGAATAATTTTGAATCGCCTCTCTGAATTGGGAAGTATTTATAATGTCTTTGTAATTACTAGGATACGGAATTTCTCGACATGGTACGGAAGCTATCTTAATAGCTGGGCTAAACCAATTTTTTAGTTTTGTGAATTTCATTATCGAATTCCTATAATCCTGCGCCATTCTTTGGTTTTTTTGGGGGTGCTAACTTTATTGTGTACGTCAGTTACCTCACCCGTTACCTCGTAGAACGAATATGGCGTGTCACCATAAACCGTTTCAATCTTCCTGCATCCAATTGAATGACATGTGACCCACGAACCAAAGTCATCAAATGAGAATATTTCACGGTGTGAGACGGGCTTATCTGACTTTACCCTATAAATCAGCTTACAATCTTTAGTATCGTAGTCTTTACTTATCCAGCCAAGTATGGTCATTTTGGTACTTCCATCCTTTTTTCTCGTATTTCCCCTATAATAAACCAAGCTATTGCTTCAACTAAGATAGAGTGAAAAGTATTATAAAATCCATCATGCTCAAAAAATTTATCATAATTTACTGAATAAGAATCTTCACATTTTTTTATGTAAGCACCATTAGGAAGTTTATCAATCAAGAATTCCGCATTATATGCCTCGCAAAGATTTTCGCCGGGATGCAGATAACCCCGGAGTTTGTTGGCTATTCTAGGGTCAATATCACCATCAAATTGATACCAGCATTGGTAATTGTCAGGATAGTCGAAGCCTAATTCTTTCAGTTTTGTGGATGTTTCAAAGCTAGTGTAAAGTTTCAAAATTTCTTCCTGTGTCATTGCAAGCCATCCTTAAATTCTTTGTCTAAAATTGTATTAGCTTCTTTAGCAATGTCAGTAATGAATTCTTTTTGCATATCAAGTGGCATATCCTTAAACATCCATTTTGTCATTTTTTTCAAGAAAACGCCGAGTGTGATCATGGCAATATACCCAGCTTCCTCTTTTCCCATGGTGTTATTAAAATGATTGATCTTAGCATTCATTGTCTGGAACAATTTCCCTGCTAAGTAAATAGCCTTCTTTGACAATTTCTCCATTTCTTGCGCTTTCTGTTCGTCCGTCATGTATTAATCCTTGATAGTTAGATTTTAAAAATTCGAGTAGTTTTTGTATTTCATCGGCTTCAATGTAGCAGCTAGGGTATTCATCACCAAACTTGGTATTATCCACGGCATTAAGTTTAATCGTGTCACCTTGGCTACGGAAACCCATTTGAAATTGACCACGATTGCTTTGGCCTAAAATTAAAAATAACGCGGGAATGTTACCAATTTTGGTCATGCTCATCTTTATTTGTCTCCATTTCAGGTAGTAAATTACTTAAAAAATCACGCAATGCTCTAATGGATGATATATTTAAAACGGCCGTAGGATTGGCTGTGTTTCCTATATCTTCGGCTGAAATAGGCAACCATCGTGTTAAAGTTTTGAATAAGAGTAAATATTCATTATTCACAAATTGTTTAATAAAAGTTATCTGCAAATTATCATCTTTAAGCTCATTCATTGTGCCATCTCCCTATCATTTTTGGAGGCGTCCAAAAGCTCGCGCTGCTTTTTCATGAAGGAGTCAATTAGATACTGGTTGTGTTCTAGCAGGGCATTAGCAATCTCTGGCGCAGTTGCACGGCGCAAAAATTGCGTTTCCATACTAAAGTACTTCTTGCCTCCTAAATTGAATTGCAAAATGCCATCAACTGGGTTACGGTCTCCATCGACTGTTAAAAGGTCAATCGTAATAGGTAGTGATTTTTGCATCAGTTTTTCCTTAAGTTTGAGTAAAAGGTAATGGTCATATTTCCAGTAATAGTTATAACTGGAATAATGTATTAAAGTTTAATTTTCTTTTGACATTCATGACATTTAAAATAATCTATTTCTCCAATAGAATTGAGCAAATAAATAGCTTTATTTTGCAAAGAATAGCCTTTAGGAATGTTAATTTTTTCAATATTCACAATTTCTTTTAAAAAATTAACCAAGCGTACATAATTTCCATGCTCCGTAAATTCACCATCTCCGATGCACTCATAACAATACCAAATTTTAGCACCATCTTGTTCTTTTGACTTTTGTTCTAAGTCCGTAAATTCTGATTCACAGTTCTCACATTTATCATTCATAAATTTTTCTTCTCATAAAGGTCAATTTTAGACAGGTGCAACTCCGCACCCATATTCGTTTCAATAAAGCGTTGCGCCAAATCATAATCGTCAAACGCTCTAAAGTCTTTCAGTGGTAAGCCCTTATAGTTCTTAGAACAGGGAATTGATACCACCCAAATTTCTTTAGAAGTCTCATTTTTTTTATGCTCCAATTGTTTATCATTAAATGGGTAGGGCAACGTGGGAAGTTTTTCAATATGATTCGCTAGCTTCTCCAAGCCTGCCACAATTTCTAATTCACCTTGTTCAAACAAACTTGTGCTAAGAAAAAATATAGGCGTACCATCCACGCTAAACTCATAGTAATAATCAAACGCCTGAGTGAATGGATGCGTTTTTTTTACTTTACGAATATCAATTTTCATGACTCCACTTCCTTAAATTCATCTTCGTCTAAGGTGAATTCAATGATTTTCATAAATGTTTCCCGATCATATATTTTGTCAAATCTTTCTTTTAAATAAGCACCCGTACATTTTATTCTTTGATCATAATTTATTTCCATAAGACCAATGCAATAAACCTGCGGCTCAACTAGCATGAATAAATCTAAATGAGGAGCATGTTGGTTTTTGTATTTACCACATTGATCAATTGAAAACATTCCATTATCTTCTTCAAGAACGTATGCAATGTAGCCATTTTTCCAACGATGAACTTGTAAAACTTTTTTACCTTCGCGAGTTACACAAGGTTTTCCGGCTAACGCTTCTTCTAAATTGAATGGTTTGGTTTTCATTTTGGTTTCCTTTATGCGTTTAAAATTTTGTGGATTGCCTTTTTCAAAAACAAATCTTGTTGATAAATTAGGATGAAAAGGACATGTTCTTTTTGTACTTCTCCAATTATGTTCATCACAAAAGAAAATTTTTTCCTTTATATTTGGATTTAAACCATATGAATTGACTATTGCAAAACATTCAACGCAATAAATATCATAATTATTTCCATGTTTTTTACATGCCAAATTATCCCAAAAGTTACTCATTTTATTTCTCCACTAACTTCAATGCTGCTTGCTTGAAGTCTAAGTCTAGACAATGCTTCGCACATTTTTCAGTAAATATTTTAAAGATAAGAGCTATATCTTCCCATTCGCAACAATCTTTAAATTTTTCTGGAACAAGGATTTCCCATTCTCTTATACATTCATCGTACAAACTTAAAATTGGCTCATCATCTTTCTTTGGCTTTTTAATTTTAGATTTTGGTTTAACCGCTTCCAGATTTTTTTGCGCCTCAACTAATTTTGCATTCTCAATTTTAAGCTTTTCATTTTCTTTAGCCGCTTCCACTTGCGCTGCTTTCAAAAGTTTTTGTTCTTCATCTAATTGTGCTTTTTGTTTCGCTAATAACTGTTGTTGGTTTTCAAATTCTTCTTGTTTGACTTTTTGTTCAAACTCATGCTGCTCTCTTATCTTTTGAGCTTGTCTATCGGCTTCCTCTTGACGTTGTTTTGCTATTTCCTGTCTGGCAATCTCGGCTATGCGTTTTTCTTCGGCTTCGGCTAAAGCTTTTTCTTCTTTCTGTTTTTTGAATTCTTCGAATCGAACTACATCTAAATTAAATGAATGTTCCCATGTTTTATCATCGCTATCTTTAATAAAATCTAAGGAATATTCACTGATATGATTAATATAAATTGCTTGATAAATTGCGCCATTTAATTGGAATCCAGTTAAATAAAGTTGTTGAATTCTTTTTTGGGTACGAATTTCTAATTCTTTTACGCGCTCACGTTCAAGTCTATCTTGCTCATCCTTCAACCGCTTAACTTCTAGCTCATATTCCAATTCTTTTTCTTTTAGGTGGGATTCAATTTCTTCTAGCTGCTCGCGGCGGCGTTTGGCTTCATTGTCAATGGCCTGCTTGATACGCATGGGGTTTTCAACTAACTCTTTGCGCTTTTCTTCAAGCTCGGTGCGGAATGATCTAACATGCAATCGCGCTGCTTTGACAACATTGTAGCCTTCCTTGTCGTCAATGCCTTTAATATTCAAATCAAAGTATTCGTCTTTTAGTTTCTGAATTGCTTGATCTGTCACATTGAATTGCTTTAATTGAGAGTCAATAAAATCATCTGTCGTTAATTGATTATTCACTTGGTATGCTCCTTTGTTGAAGTTGACGCAAATTATAAATGTCCTGTTGAGAGAATGCAATACTTTTCTACTTGTGTTGACTCAACAACATTTTGAAGGTATGATAACCACAGATTATTAGGAGTGAAAGACAATATGGCAGCAATGACAAAAGAGCAATTAGAAAAATCACAGCAAAAAATCAGGGAAGTATTAGCAAAGCATGAATCCATTCGTCATATGGCGCGTGAGATAAATGAAGACCCGGGCGATATTTCGCGCTGGCTTCATGGCTTGACCAAAATACGAGTGACGGCTGTGGTAGCCTTCGCCCGGTATTTTGGGGTGAAACCACATGATCTAAGACCAGACTGGTTTCCCAAAGATATAACATTCCATTTTAAACCGTAACATTAACCTAGAGGATTGACCAATGAGTGAAAAAAGAGAGTACCGGGGTGTCGTTGATATATCGAATGCGGAATATCACGCCAGTGCGGGGATATCCCGTTCAGCGATTAAAGAGTTTAAGAAATGCCCAAAGAAGTTTTGGCACAGATATTTAAACCCTGAATATGTAGCAAAAGAGGCTACGGCTCAAATGGATTTAGGCACGGCGTTTCATGCCATGGTCTTAGAGCCTGAAAAGTTTGACCGTGAATATGTCGTCAAGATGGAGAAGCCCCCAAAGCTGCCAGAATTACCAAAAGTCGCTGCTGTTGGCAAAGAAGCGTATGCCAAAGCTAAGGTCGCTCTAGCTGCTGAAAAAGCGAAACGTGCAGACGCGATTAAATCCTTTAAAGCCTTCGCCCTTGGAAAAACGGCTATCTCAAAATCCGATTTAGATGAGTTAAAGCTGATGCACAAATCTCTTTTAGCTGACGAGGAAACCCGTGAATTGATTGAAGGGGCGCGCTATGAGAAGTCGATTTATTGGGTAGATGAGGACACGGGCTTACTATGCAAATGCCGTCCTGATATTTGGCACGATAATTTCATAGTTGATTTAAAGACCACAAAGGATGCAAGTTTTCATTCCTTTCAACGTGATTTCTATAACGAAGGTTATCACATTCAAATGGCAATGATTCATCTAGGGCTTAAGTCAATTGGGATTGATATGCGCCATTTTATTGACTTACCGATAGAGAAAGAACCTCCCTTTTGCTCAGTGCCTTATCCCATTGATGAAGCCGCCTTAAAGCAGGGTAACAATGAATTTAAAGAAGCCCTTATCGGTATCAAGCAGTGCATGAGTAAAAATTTATGGCCTGCCTATCCTACCAACACAATTTCAGTGCCCGCTTGGGCTAAACCCGGAGTATAAAACATGAGTGACCCACGACAAGAATTATCTGTTGCTAGTGATTATGGCTTTGAAACACTGCCAGCCAATGCGTTGCCATCTGAATTAGTTCAGATTGAACAATCACGCGCCATAGCCGAGGCGCAAGCTCCTTTCATTGTGGCGCAACGCTTTCCACGTAACGTGAATCAGTCATTCGCTAATATTATGACTTCATGCCAGCGTATCCATTTAGCGGAAATGGCGTTCTATGCCTATCCCAAAGGCGGCACAATGGTTCGTGGGGCAAGTATCCGACTAGCCGAGGTATTGGCGCAGAATTGGGGGCATATCAAAACAGGGGTGATTGAAATAAGCCGTAGTCAGGGCTTTTCAGTGGCCAAAGCCTATGCCATTGACAAACAAACTGGCGCGGAGGATGAAAAAATCTTTACCGTTAACCATATTGTCGATACCAAGAAAGGCGCAAAGATGCTTACCAGTGAGCGAGATATCTATGAACTTATTGCTAACATGGGGGCGCGCCGCAAACGTGCCTGCATCTTTGCTGTCATCCCCGGCGATATACGAGAAGCTGCCGAGGAGCAATGCAATAAGACCCTAAAAAGTTCCAAAGAACCCCTGGCTGATCGTATTCGAAAAATGGTTACTCTCTTTGCTGAGTTTGGTATTGGAATACCGGAACTGGAAAAACGATTGAAGCATAAAATGGAAGCTACAATTGTTGAGGAAGTTATCGACCTTGGTGCCATCTATAAATCGCTTAAAGATGGTATGGCCTCCCGCGAGCAATTTTTCGATATGGGCGAAAACACGCAAGCTGCCGATAGCGTTAAAGCGATTTTAGAGGCCAAGAAAGCCAATGGTAAAGCGGCGAAAGCTGAAACTATTGCAGCAGCTATTGAAACCACCAAAGCCGAAATAGCTGACGAGCAACAAGCTGAAAAGCTATTAGAGGAGGAACAAAACGCCCTTCCTCAAGCCTTTAAAGACATTAAAAAGCAAATATTAAGCGCAAATACACTAGATGCGCTTTACATTGCGGCTGATCTTATAAGAGAATGTCCTGAAAATTTACAGGAACAACTCAAGGAATTATATGAACACCGAAAGAAAGCCTTTAGCGGAAAGCAAAAGTGAAATTGAAAACATTCTGATACTGGATACAGAAACCGGGGGTTTAGACTCCCGGCTTCATTCGTTGTTAGAAATTGGTGTCATTCAGTATAACGTTCCTACTCAGTCAGTTTTATTCAAAGGTGCAGGATTGCTTTATGCTGAATTTAACCCTGTAGCGCATATCAATAATATCGACATTGAATCCTGCAAAAAAATTAATCCTGTTCTACAAGAAACTTTTTTAGGTTTAATAAATTTATTGTTAGCAGATTCTGATATCGTAATAGCCCATAATGCCCCTTTTGATAGGAAATTCATTGAAGCTAATGAATTTTTAAGAGAAAGAAGCTTACATATAAAATGGCTCTGCACCAAGTCAAACTTCTACTGGAATAGTTCAGGTCTTAAACTTCGGGATATTGCCAGAGATTACGGCGTTGATTATGAGGGGGCGCACAGAGCCTTAGCCGATTGTGAAATTCTTTTACAATGCCTGCAAAAACTGCCAGATTTCCACGAACAACTATACAATGCCTATCAGCGTGTACTATAATTTTGCCGTGAATATATCCTTATGTTGACAGAATGGTTGCCCGTGTTATTTTCCCTCTAGGTTAGTAATGCGGGTGTTCCATTTAATCATCTTCTTCTTTCTCATAGTTTTTATCTAAATATTTTTTTATTATTAGCAATTCTTGTAATTCTTTAGCTCTAGTTTTTAACCATTTAATCGTATATTCAAAATGTTCTATGGGACATTTTTCTATAAGTAATTCATCATCATTAAAAATAATGTAGTCAAGTTTGTATTCATATTTTTCTTCAATTTCGATCATTAAAGTTTCCTTTTAAATTAAATTTTCAGGTCGCTATTTAGGACAGACAGGTCGCTATATAGGGCTATTGTAATTTTAATAATCATTTTTTTGTAATAATAGGTCGCTATTTAGGTCTATTATGGACTTTTTAATTATTTCTGAGGTCGCTATTTAGACCCCTTTATAGATATATACCAAAGGTTATGTAAAAAATTCATAACTTGCGAAGGCGATAGCTAGAAACATTAATATCTAATTTGCATGGTTTAACATCAGCATCTATAGGTTTCCAACTTAAAGCATAAAGTGAAGGTATTTTAGTTTTGCCACCTTGTCTGGTTAATCTTATCCAGTCGTATTCTAGTAATTCATTTTTAGCATCAGCTAATGAACCTTTTGACCATCCCCTTAATTTCATTATTGAATGTGGTATTGAAATATCACCATTATTGCTTCCATTATGAAAGCTACCTATATGAATTAATAAAGCTTGAGAAGCCCAATTCATGATTAAGAACTCTGGATGATTTATTATTTTATGAGGGAGTAAAAGGAAAGCACCTTCTTTTTGTTGCGAGTTGCGGCGGTTTTTTGGTATTCTCTTCACTGAGAAACGTCCTTATAGGGTAGATTAATGGTCTGGCGATTGCTAATTTACCCTAGTTCCACTTCCTTTAAAATCGAAATTCTCCCCTATCCCCTTGTATTAAATGTGTTATACAATAGGTAAACTTTTGTCTGTTGCATTTATTAAGGAGTATTAAAAAGTGCCAATAATCTCGATTAATCGCGCATGGAGCGAAAACCCCGGTATAGTTTCAATCACTGCAACTTCTCCCGACACCATTGGCGAAGTCTCTGCACCCGGATATATCACTGCACAAGAAACCAATATTGAAGCCGCTAATAATGGCGCGTTCCAGTGGTTACAAACCGATAATGTGTTGATTAATGTGGGTGGTACACAAGATGCGGATGGTAATACGCTAGGTGGTGTTAATTATTGGTTTCAGATATCCCAAGATTTCACTTCACTTGAGCCGATGGGGCAATCAATCAATGACGGCTTAACTGCTTTAGCTGGCGGCGGCCAAACCGGGGCAACTCCATTAACCCCCGGCTTTAATACAGTATCCACTGTAGTAACTACGGGAGATTCAGTTATTCTTCCCGCCAATGTCGCCGGTCAATCAGTTACTGTTACTAATACTTCTGCTAATAGCCTTAATGTTTTCCCAGCAGTGGGCGATACTATCAATGCTCTTGGCGTGAACGCGTCTATAGCGGTTGCGGCGGCGGCGACTACCATTTTTCTAGGCGTTTCCCCTACCAATTGGCGCACTAAATAATTTAAGGAGAAATATTATGTCAGAAGTCAAACAAGTAAGAGGCGAAAATTACAGTTTGAAGGATAATATCCAAGCAGAAAATGTTGACTCGATGAACAGAGATATGGGTTATAACGATATGTCTGATCTTGCCAATACCAAGAAATTCCCTGTTGAAATGAAGGGTGCAAAACGCGCTACTCAGCCCGGCGCGGATATGCCTAAAAATAACCGCTATTAAAAAAGTTTTCCCTGCGCTGTATCATTAAGGCGGCGCGGGGATTTTTATGAGGACTATTTTATGTATGATAAACGTTCTAATATGGACGGTTATAAATGGTTTCCTGACGACAAGCGCACGAATGAAGCCGTGCCGGGACGTGAGAACCGTAATATCAGTGCTGAAAAAAGTAAAGCTTGTATGACTGGTAAATATGGAAGAACTGAAACGGAACGCTATTCGGATAGTGATGACTAATGGGTAAATTAACTTCTAAAGAACGTAATAAAATTCCTAAGAAAGAATTTGGAATGCCGAAGGAGAGAAAGTACCCGCTTAATTCAAAATCTCATGCTGCTAATGCAAAAGCCCGCGCCAGCGAAATGGAACACAAAGGTAAAATCTCCAGCTCCACTAAAGCTAAAATTGATAGTAAAGCCGATAGAGTTTTAGACCGAGGTAGAAGTGGCAGGGGTTAATCAACCAAGAACTGAAATTATTGCGCTGGATATTCTAAGAGAATCCACTGTCATTTGGAAAGCTCCCAAGAATTCAGACGGTACTATCACCGTCTGTATCAAAGATAAAAAACTTCACGTCACTTTCAATATTATCAATGAGTCCGAACATCAAGATGATATTAATTCTATTAATGGTGTAAATATTTCTGTGCATCATAAATGAAATATTTTTTAGCTTTTCTTTTTTCTGGATTGATTATATTTTTATTTGAATTAGGAAAAATGATTTATCATATTTATTTTTACGGTAAAAAATTCAAATCTTAATTCTAAGATTATTCATATTCATAAATAAACATCCAACCGGAAGCACCCGGCGCTCCTGCTTCATTAGATGAGATTGCCACACAGCCACCCCCTCCTGAACCGTTACCTGTTGCTGCATTTCCTGCTCCCGCCCCTCCGGCTAGTGGCGCTCCACCCGCGCCATAATTGGAATTACCACCAAATCCACTATATCCTGCCGCAGTCGAACCACCTTGCAATGCAATTCCGCCTGATTGACCACCTTGATTGGAATAAATAGTTCCCGACGTAGTACCAGATACTGCACCACCGGCTGCGGGAGGAAGAAAGTTAAACCCGGGACCTGCATAAACAGCAGAACCCAAACTACCCATTCCTCCATTCGCAACAATACTACCCGAGGCAGGTGAAAATATAGTTGCCCCCCCATTCCCACCGTTATTATTACCGGCAGCACCTGCTGTTCCACCAGTTCCTATAATCAATGAAGCGGTTGTACCTACTTGTGCGGCGGTTAATTTACCTGTAATGCGATTACCACCCCCACCACCTGCTGTAGCATTCCAAGAGCCTGTGGTGGCCGCAGCGCCACCTGAGCCACCGCCAGCACCACTCATATCATAAACAATGGAACCCATACCATGAGTCGGCGTATAGGTGAAAGTACCTGCGGTTTCAAAAGCCTGAATATTCAATAAACGACCCGGGCTATTGCCAGCGCTAGCATAGGGCAACCATGTTGTTATCGCAGCATCATAAATCATTTCAAATGATGAACCAGCCGCGAGGTAATTTGGCGCACCTAAAATACTATGTCCTGCGTCTGGATTTACAGTAAGTGATGTAATAGCTTGAGTAGTTGAAACTAGACAACGTAAATTAGCAACCCCAGTTGGCATCGTAATTGTGCCACTAGCAAGTGTTCCTGCTGGATTTAACGGTGTCCAATGGACAGAGCCGCTTAAGGTAATTGAAAATCCAGTAGTGGGGGTTTGTACTGTCCAACCAGTTTCCGACTGAGTACCACTGAAAGTAGCTGATGGATAAGTGCCTCCTGATGGGGCTGTCATACTTCCAAAAACCTGATCGTTACTACCTATCAAAGAAAACTGATAAGTACCACTTGGGGCGACATTATAAATACCACCTATAAATGCCCTGCTAATCTGTTGGGAACCTGTTCCAGTAACACTGATACGAAGGGTATTATTTTCACCTACAACCCCAGCATTATTCACTAATATATTGCTACTTTCGGCATTCGTATAGGAACTTCCCGCTCCCCATCCAAAGAAAATATTGGAACTGCCAGAGAGTAGTGCGGGCGCAAAGTTATATCCTACTCCACTATTTTGGCTTCCTGTCAGTAATGAAGTTAACCCATTATAACCAATGGCCACATTATTAGTGCCAGTAGTTAGTCCATTTAAAGCATTGGAACCAACTGCAACGTTGGCGGCTCCGGTGATAGATGTATTACCAGCATTAATCCCCACCATTGTATTCAAACGGAGGTCAGTATTATTATTAATATTATTGTTGGTTGCCATTACTTATCCCTTATACGTAAGTGAGATTTCCATTTGGAGCAGCTTTCACTTTCCAGGTAGTGTTCGCAACAATACATATTAATTCACAACCATCATATTGATTAGTTGAAGACAGACTGCCGGTAGTCGTAGTAGTGGTTATAGTACCAAAATGAATTAATTGTCCGGTGCCATAAACAATTGTCCAGCCACCGGCTCCAGCCCCTTCAACTGCTACTCGCTGTCCTATTGCACCAGTTGTAGGTAAAGTAAAAGTAGTCAGGGCTGCATTATTTGAAATATATCCATTCTGGACGGCCATTGCTTGAGTAGTAGTAGTTGTATTTTGCCAAGTAAAAGAAGAAGTCGCAGACGCATCAGCAGTCCATACGGCACCCGTGGTATTACCTGTAGTAGTACATGTATATCCGATGGCTCCTGACGTATCAAAAAAGAAATCGCCTTTTGTCCCTGCTACCGCTCCATTTGGATTTCCTGTTCCTACTGTTGATGCAGGACTATAGAGTCCGTCACTGACAGCTATTCGATTAAAACTATTGTTAGTTGCCATGAAATTTATTCTCCCTTAAACGTAAGTTAAATTACCTTGTGGCGCACCCCACACTTGCAAAGTCGTATTAGCAACAATGCCTTTTAATAATATCTGGTCACCTACGGCTGTTGAGGAAATATGGCCTACTACTCCTACACCAGTAAGCTTATTTCCAAATATAATATTTTGTCCTGCATTTTGTAGAATGGTAAATCCACCATTTACATTCGAAACCGCTATCTCATCTCCCACAGCGAATGTGAGGGGAAGAGTAAATTGTATAGGACTAACATTATTAGCTACATAACCATTATTGGATGCCATCTGGAAAGTTAATGCTGTCACCACTTGCAGTGGCATAGGAGTATAGCCACTTTCATTATTTTCTGTTAATTGGTAGTTTTCACCCGCGCGAATCCCAGCTAGATTATCACCATTAGCTAGGGCGGATTGTTGCATCTCACTAATTTTGAGTGTATTAGTTGTCATACTTAATTTCCCAATGAAACTTAAGCCTTAACATAATAAAGAGCTATTCCACAATCCGTTACAATGGCTGTGCTAATGAAAGTTAATACGTCTCCTCCGCGTACCCACCAGCACGTGGGATTTCGGGTGCTTCTTGCATTCACTGTCATAGTTCCAGCCGTTGGAATCGTAGGAGTTGTATTATATCCAACCCATACACTAGCAGTTGAAGGAAATGAAAATTCTGCTTCATATTGTTTGGAGGAATCGCCCGGAACCGTATAACTCAAAGGAGTCGTTGCGGCTAATGCAAACTGCGGCGTTAAATCAGACGCTATCTTTGTGTTTCTAGATAAGTCGGTTATTTCAGTCATAATTTCATTATCCTCTCAAAGTGCAATTATAAAAATCCATACGATCACTTTACACACCTAAACGTGCGTCTGCTGTCCATTGTGCTGATAACACAATACCAATTCCCAAAGGAGTCGTAAAAGTTGGAATACCCGTAGAATTCGTTCCGTTATATGAAGTAGATAAAACAACATCATTAGAAGCAGGTGGGTTGCCAAATGAAATATTATTAATGGAACCATCTAAGGTGGAATACCATGTCACAGTAGGAACGCTTCCACTGGCTGATCTTTTTGTTACTTTAAATGGTCTATCCAATCCATATCCTTCTGCCACCGTCGAGGATAATTGACAAGTAGGTGCATTAAGAAGCGTGACTGTTCCCGGCAGAGAAAGGACATCATAAGATTTTTCATAGTAGTATTGGCATTGACGCAAGACTTCATCAAATGTTTTTGGTGAATCATCAATAGCAAATTCATTGGGTACGAGTGCTGCTGATTGCAACAAAATAGAATCCCCCAATGTTAAATTGCCCACCGTATAAAGCATGACTCCCAAGGTAGCAAAAGACACACTACTAGGAATAATACCTAAATTAATTTTATTGAATGCCATAGCAGGACAAACATTTCCCGCCTCAAAGGGGTCAAAATTATTTTGTAATGGGTACGCAGGAGAATTTTGAAAAGCTGTATTGCTCATAGGGGTTCTGGCAGTATAAGCCGGAGCAAAAACAGGATCACCCACGGCATTAAATCCAGTAATAGGATCGCCTGCACTAAGAATAGCGGGAATAGCATTACAAGTAAATAAAACACATTTTAATTTAATATTGGAAGTGCCAGAGGTATTGATAAGTCGCGCTCGCACTAATACAGATACAAAAAAATCCCACCATCCGCGGATAGTTGCGCCATCAATATATTGTAATATCATTAATTGCCCGACAGTATTATTCAATGCGGTAATTTGCAACCAACCAAAAGGAATGGTACTACTTCCAGGAGTAATATTTAATACTGCATTTCCACTATCACTAAAGGATGCAATTGTTTGATCAGCCACATAAACAGGAGTAGGAGTTAATGTTACTGTCGCTGATGTATTAATAAATTGATAAGGATTTTGCCTAAAATTCCAACCCGCTAGCAAAGAGTTTTTTGGCTGAATAATAATGGAATTTCGATAAACATTAAATTCATGATCAATCGTGCGCTCTGTCGTTTCTTGCTGATAGAGAGGAACAATACCATTGGCATCAGCCGTTAATTGGAAATTGGTTAACTGAACAATACCTGTTGCTGGCAGTTGAAAAGCTATATCAATAAAAGGAGGAGGATTAGCATTAGCATCCGTCGTATTAGAAGATGGAATACTAATTAACGTAGGATTGGCTAAGGTGGTAAAACTAGCCGGTGTTAATGTACCTTGTAACAATGTTTGAGGTAAACCCGGTGAATTAGGAATATAAAGCACTTGAATATTTTGCGGAACATTTCCCGATTGTCCTGTCACGGATATAGCTACGAATTTACCCGTCCATAGCGCACCATTGTTTTTTAATCGCTGGCGCAAAGTAACACTAGACCATCCTGTAGCATTAACCTCAAGACCTGTGGGGGGGTAATTCGGTATTTCATTACCATCTATGCCAGAAAAATTTAATTGCGATAGCGTACAGGTAGGTGTACCTGTACCCACTAAATCTAAAAACCAACCGGGCGCGATATTGTATGTTCCAGCCACCGTAATAACATTTGGTGTCGTAAAATAGACTTGGCTAAACTGTGAATTGGTAAATTGGTTTTCTAAACTAGAAGCTGCATCATCCACAGGCTCATCACTGCTTTCACCCGCAATGTAGTTTTCAATTAGCCGTATTAAAGGGCTTTGTTGCGTGAATCCTTTACGTATTTCAATACGGTAAGGTAACCCTTCAGTAAAAAAGATGTTATTGGGTAATGTGCCGTCCGGCTGAAATTGAACCTTGGCATTCGCCCACACAGTCAAGGCTTGGAAATCTTGATAAACCGCTTGGGGCAAATAAGGTAGGTCATTCGTCAGGAAAAAAGCCCAATACGTATCATCAAGCTGCATGCCAACTACATTGGGGAAATACCAGATAGGACTTGCACCGCGAACATAATTTGGCATCAGAATCCCTTCATTGTTTTTAAACTTTTAATGACGGCTTTTTTCATCATATTACCTACATATGGTAGCCGATAACTTGCTTCTTTGTACTCATTTTTTGCATCTTTAAGTGCCTGCATAGCCGCTTTTTTCTGGGCTAATGTTTGGTTTTTGCGCATTGCCGCTTTCTGCAAGCCGGGTATTTGTTTTTCTAATTCAAGAGCGCGTTTTTGCAGAGCTTTGACTTCATCATAATGATCAGTAAGTTTTCTCTGTAATTTATCTCGTTCTCTATCATATTGAACATGTTGGTTAGATGTGGAGGTCGCATTTTGTTTAGCTTCTTTTTCAAAATCACGGGCTTTTTCATAAGCGCGAGTTGCATCTTCAATATGTTTTTTAGTGACATCGACCGCTTGGTTTACTGCTTCACGATGATCAAGCAATGGTTTTAATTCGGGTAGTTTATCAATATAACTATTTGTTCTAGCGTCACCTGAGGTAGCCGCTTCGTGAATTTCTTGTTTGCCTGCCGGGGTTCGATAACGTTGTCCTAAAACATTTTTAACAATCTCAGGGTCGCCTTGGATAATATTACGAAGAATGACATTTCCTTTATTCTTACCACGAAGTGACTTCATGATATTGTCAGGCATTTGACCATAATGGCGAATACGTTGATAGATAGTATTTTTCTGTAGTGGTACGACTTCGTTACGCCAACCTTTGTTAGCTTCCTTTAATAGTACAGCATCTTCCGCCGGAATATTATCTTCCAGAGTTTTACTAAGCTCATCAACTTTATCATCTAATTCATTATATCGCGCTTTCCATTCATCTCGTTCTTCACGATTCATACCGGGTTCATAGGCTTTTTGACGCGCTTCTCTAGCGTATTGCTTGACGGATTGAAGCTTGCCAACGGCTTCATTGGCGGTCATATTCTTGTTTTTTTCAAGGTTATCAATATCAACACCAATTTGGCGCGCTTCCTTTGATTGCATTCCACCAGATTTGATAATGCCATTTAATTCAGCATATTTGCTTTTTATTGCTTCGGCGTGATCTTGAGGAATCTCTTTTCCCACTAAATTTTTTTCAACCGTTTTATATTTTTGTGTAATGGCACTATGACGTTCCTCTTGTGCAGCTTCAATTTGACTCGCTGCCTCTACATCATGCTCTTTGCCACGATTTAACAACGTGGAAATTTTATTTTCCGTATCTTTAACAGTCTGTTTTGTCGATTCATGTACTGCTTGCGCCGTATCAATGCCTTTTTCGGCCTCTTGTCGTGCCATAGTCGCTTTAGCAGCATCTTCAATATGCGTTTTATCAGTCGTAGAAGGGACATTATTAATTTGATGCTCAAGACCTTGGGCATCACGCGCTAGCTGCTCTGCTCTTTCTTTTTTGGCATTCATCTCATTTAATAATAAATCAGGGTCAGCACCTCTAATACCCTGCTTTGCATTTTTTACTGCAATATCGTGTTCTGACTTCGCTTTTTCATATTCTTCCGCACTCGTTTTGGCTTGTTGTTGCAGAATAGGAATCTGAAATTTATCTCGTAAAGCAGCATTTTTATCTGTGCCGAGAAGTTGATTATCAATAACTTTCTTGCCCGCTTTTATGGGAATACTTAATAACTTTCCTGCACCAACTAAAGGAATAGCATTTTGCAATAAAGCATCCCCCGGCTGAGACTTACCTAGTAATTCTTTAACCGCATTTTCCCCTCCAAAGGTTTCAAAATGTGGCATACGATCTTTATGATCTTCTGGTAATAGGCGTAAGTGTTTCAAATATTCCTCGGCAGTATTGGGAATATTTGTAATAGCTCTCCCTATTTCTCCTAAACCGACAGCAACATTTGCTGCGCCACGTATGTTCCCACCCATTAATGCACCTGAGATTTCAGAAGGCGCAGCATTCACTACCTTATTTGCTAAATCATTCGCTTTACCGGGTAAAGAAAGTAAATCATTTGTAGCAATTCTAGTAGCATCTTTAGTTTTATCCCATCCTGAACGAAAATCACCACTTACTCCACCTTGGTTTGGTGCATTTGTATTGATTGTTGGTTGAGTACTTCTATCAATCCCTAAGTGTTTATCAATAGAAGCTTGAATTTGTTCCTGTGACCAATTATCAGGAAATTCAGCCGTATCATTATTAGGAAGTGTGACCGTATGAGGCATTCTATTTTTCCTCTAATAAACCCGTTTTAGGATTTACTACAAAATGTTTACCACTACTACCCAAAGGGAATTTTTCTTTGGTGCGGGTTTCATAAAGGTCTTTCCGGGTAGCAACCTGATTCTCAGCTTCTGCTAATCCTTCTCTAAGATTTGCTAAATTCCATTCTGGGGATTTAAATGTTGACGCTTTAATCCTATCCGCCCAATTCAACGTACCAACACCACCTTGCCTACCGCCTAAATGTGCCGTAGCAGCTTGAATTTTTCCGAATATTTCATTTAAAGCAGAGGTAGCTTTATCTTGAGACAGCCCTGTTCTACCTTCTGCCCCTTTCACCCAACCTGTAGAATTAGGATTATCTTCCTGTATTTTTATAGCTCTTTTCAATAAATCAATGGTATCAACAATAGGCCGTGTTTCAGCTACAATTTTGTCACCTTCTTTTAAAGCTTGTTGATGTTCTTGCTTTGATTGTCTTTCATCTTGTAAATCGGCACGCGCTTTTTCTTGCTGATAAGCAAGGTCACTACGGTTCTTTTGGGCTATTTCTTGTTTTTCTTCAAAACTCGGAGCTTCTTTGGTCAAAGTAATCATGCCACTGCCGGGATACGTAGTTCTGACTACGCCATCGGCAATAGTTTCTTTCTTAGGTGTAAAATCTGGCAAACCTTCCATTTTAGGAAAATTATCCCATTTTGTACTTCGAATAGGTTTTTGAATAACCACCGTTTCACCAATTTTAGTGGGATATTTCTTTTCCTGTGTTAATTGTTGATTATCCTGTATTTGTCCAGTTTGTCCATTTGGCGCGGCTTGCGCGTTAGGATTTGTTAATTGTTGCGATGCGGCATTTGCAATTCTTGGAGGTAATGCAGGTGCATTATCATCAGGATTTTGCTGCGCTTCATTATCTGGCATTAAACTGGAATTCTGAATAGTGTCAGGATTATTAGGCATATTCATTGGATTAGCACTTGGCGCGTTGGCCTGTGCTGCATTTATGGGTGGGTGCTCTTGAGCGCGCGGGTCAATTATACCACCTTGAGCATTTACATTGATTAAACCTTCATCGCCGCCTTGAGTGGCATTAGGATTACCAAAATGTGCTTTATTAGAGTCTTTAATTCCATAATTTCCTTCGCCGGTGTTTTCGACTTTTGGTGTAGGATTTTGATTACTAGGCGTACCATCATGAAGTGACTTCATAAATTCATTTAAAATACCCGAACTTGCACCTTCTTTATTAGCGCGCGCTACCGCTTCATTGGCTTGAGCTTTTAATAAATCTCTTTGATAAGGATTTAATTCATGTTCATCAGCATACTTTTGCAGCATTGCAGGTAGCATAGTTTGCTTTTGCTGTAATTCTTGCTGTGCGACTGCGAGCGTACCTGTACGATATTGATTTTGACGAATCGAATCAATCGCACTCTGCATGGTCTTAAAGCCTTGGTCAAAGGCATCCATTCCCGTGCCACCTGATAATGGTATTCCTGTTCCTGAGGCTGCCATTATTTCATTACTCCACCTGTTGCATAGTTAATACCAGCATTGGCAGCTTTACCTAGAATATTACCTAGAATATCGCCGGGTGCTTTTTGTTCGCCATAAGCAAGTCCTGCTTGTGTATTACCTTGATTCACCGCATTCGTGCTTTGCTGCCCCGCAGCATTTGCTCCGACACCATAGAGATTTTGACCTATACCCACACTGGCTAAATATTTTTGCATGAGGTCATTCAAATAGTTTTGACGATCATTTTGACCAATGTTTGCGGCTGACTTTTGAATATTTTCAAGAGCCGCACTACTGCCTAAAAGCCCTTGGCTGGCGGCAGAATCAAGCCCTGTGGCTTTGGCAGAAGCAATGGCTTGTGCGGCTTGCGGGGATTGTGTGTACGCCTGATTCCACTGATTTTCAAGCTGTACGGGATTACCTAGCGCATCGGCTTGACCATTCAACCGTTGAAACTGGCTGATGCCATTATTCACAATCGGCTGTAACTTCCCTTGCGCATCAACATAGTATTTTTGGGATTGATCTTCTGCCGCTTGAAAGGCTTTTTCAGGATGCAAAAAGCTATCAATGGCTTTTGTACCAAAGGGATAAGCGGCTAATCCTGCTAATCCTGCTGCTGCTCCTGCCATAATCCTATCCTCCCAAAGCGGTTATTCGAGTCGACAATGCATTCAATTGTGATTCTATATTATCCAAGTCAGTGTTGAATACGTCCACTAATATTCCTAAAAATGTGCCATAATCTTTCCATGGCAATGTTTCAACTTCATCAAATGTTACCTGATCTGCTCTAGTCAGCACCGCCTGATATCCTATGTCCGCTCATCCAGCCTCCCAATACCACAATTGGCACAGGGCTAACACATACTAGTTTATAACAGCGATTTCGTGACGTACCTAATTCATACCAGCGCATACGCCATTGATATTGGCCTTGCACCGAAAACTCGCGTACATCGGCGGAGGCAAAGGTAATTCCACCGTCATCCGACCAGTATAATTCAATATGCGGTTTAAATAGCGTGTTATAGGTAGGGCTTTCTGTCGTGGGAAAATTACCATCTTCGGTAATGATAAAAACAGGTTCGCCTTCCACACTATTTTCCGCAATAATATAAATGGGCTTGCTATCTGCCCCTTCATTTTCCGCAATAATGAATGTGGTATTTTCGAATGGCTCATCACTATAGTTAATAAACGATTCGCCAAACACAAAATCTATTTCAACATACTGTGTTTCAAATTCTGAATTGGTAACATCATCAGGTTCAAAATGATCTACATTGATAAGCGGTGTAACGGCTTCTTGCCGAAACGGTTCAACGATATAAGCATCAATCGCCTGTGCATTAGCTTGTGCAGGATTGCGTCTTTCATTCACATAGTACTGGCCTGCCATATCATAAACAGTACCATCCCCTAACACCGTAACTAAATGGCGATTGGCAAAGTAAAGATGCTTTCGAATACGCGAACGTCCACCATTTAATTCAGCACATCGACTCCACTTTTCTAATCTGAAATTAAACTGGGTAGAAAAACTGTCTGTGATCTTATCCAGAAAACCAGTAGGATCGAATAAACCACCAGAAAGCCGATAGAAAATACGATTCTCATATTCATATAAAAACCCATCATAAATAATCGTGTTATTAGGTGATAGCTTTTGCCGATTCGTGAGTCGTTGTAATAAAACATCCATAGCTTCCCCTTGCATCACTTCCGGGGTATTGCCTTTCATTCGCATGGGTTGGACCAAGCCATTTTTATACTGGCCTAGCCATGCGATATAATCAAAGCTGGTATCTACAGTATTAGCAGCATTATCAGCTAGTCCTACATTACATTGCGCAGAAGAGTTTTTCTTGAAAGGAAAAGTGGTTGTTGTACCAGTATCATCAGTGACTGCCGAAGGCGTATCACTCCATATACCTATACTAAATGCAGTGAATATGTAAAGTGTATTATCCTTAACGGCAAACTGCCTGATTAAATCGACTTCTTGCGCAAAGACATTCGGTACTGAACCAGTATTGACCATGACATTTGCTAAAAAAGTATTGAATGGTTGTGTTGGGTCGCCCAATAATATTTGAGACAGAAAGAAAGCGGCGCTAGTAGGACTACCTAATAATAATCGACTTCCAAACACTTTAATATAAAGCGGATTGATGTGCGTTGTCGTAGCGATACCAAACTCTTGCGTATCTTCCCGGTAAATATAAAGGTGCTGACCATCAGCAAAGCAGGCATAAACAATTGAACCATTAACAATAAAATCAAAGAATATATCACCCGCCTGTGTGGTTAGCTCTACAGGAATGGTAATAACCGTTTCATTGAAATTGTTATCTACGCGAATAATGGAATTAGCCACTACATAATATGAGTAGTTAATGGTTTTTACTTCATTGCGGGGTTCAGCACCAAAGACCAGCTTATTCTCATTTAAATAACGAACGTGCCGCCTGCCCATCTCAGGGTACATGGCGACTTTCTTTTTGCCAAGCTCACTTTGGTTGAGTGTCCAATTGACGGCATCGGTAGGATTAAACTGCTTAAAACGTGCCGTGTCGAAGTAGGTAATTATCGGAAGGTCAACGACTGGCATAGGGGCTATATCCCCGCACGAACGCGATACGCACCATTTAACATATTGTCGTTGCTTTGCTTAATTACCAAATTGATTGGACTAATGGCTACAATATCAGAGCGTAGCCCTTCATAGGTATCTTCCAATTCCTTTGTCCATGATTTAGCTCGCCCTTTGTGGAATGCCGTGTACTTGGCACACGCATATTCAAAGAACAATAGAAAATAATCAGGAAGTGTACTCATATCCATTGATTCAGAAATATAGGCTAGTTCAAATTTCCCATAAATCCATAATTCATAGAACTGAGATGCACCCGGCCATATTTCAAGATTGGTGTAATTCGTTTGATTATCAATAATGCCAACTAAAGGCAAACTTTGCATTGGAAAATACTTCGCCGTGCTATAGAACACATTACGGTTAATGACTTCCATGGGATAGTCAACCCCATCAAGATTAAGCCACAAGTTTTGAATCTCAGCCAATCGGCCTTCGGTAACATCGGGGATAGGGTCAGTAAAGCCGGGTGCGGCAAAGTTAATAAACTGTGTACCATTCTCAATAGGAAAATGAATTTTCTTGGGAATAGTGATCATGAGTGCTGTACCGCTATATGATCTTAATAAACGGTTCATGACTTTCACACCCGTTGCCGTATCCCACCCATGCAAGGGAACGGTCGGGCTATGCGAGCTTATCAATGAATAAAAGTCATTAACAAACTCTTTGACCGATTCATTGTAAACATTTGGCATAGCGCATTATTCCTTGTCGGATTTAAATGAGCGTTTTTTCTTGCCGCCTAACAAGGTAGATAACATGGAATTGTCAGAAGCTAATTTATCTTGAACGGTTTCAATATCCTCTGAACCATCATCGGAAATTTCAGAATCATCTTCCATTGCATTATCATCGTCTAAACTATGCGCGGCTTTGGCATCTTCTTTTGAATGAAACCACCCTTTATTCAGTGCATCAATATATTCACGATGATTTTCGCATAATAATTGATCAAATCCTGTCTGCTGTAATTTGTTTAATTTATATACGAATGCGCGTAGGTGTTTTGGATTAATCCATTTTCCATTATAGGGTATTTGTGTCGTTTTCTTCATATGAGGAAGTCCTTATGTATATAAAAAGGGGAAATCCTATACATGATACAGGAATTTCCCATCAATTTTATTATCTACCCTTTACGATCTTATAATCACGGCAAACTCTGGATTGATTGCGACACCGCACGCGATATCCAAACGATCAAGTTGTTCGTAATTTCTGATATCCGCACCCAATGAGTAGGTAATAGACATTTTGTATAAGTTAGAAAAGGTTGTAGCCGCTTCCACCCCACCACGTAATTCTGTGAGAGGAGGAGCCGCAAAGACAATAGCCTGATTATGAAATGCAAGAGTACGGTTAAAACTTTGACTTAACCAGACTTGCGCACCATTAGGAATGGGAGCGCTAATATTACGGCGCGCCCCAGTAGTCACAATAGTTGGATTTACATTAACCGTAACCGTTGTACCTGTTGAGATGGCATCGGCTGTTACCACGAATTGAGCGCGTTGTTCTAAAGGCTCATAGTTCAGTGGGTTAATCATATAAACTAAATTCGCGTCATCAATTTCTAAAATATCCCCTAAACGGAATACCAATTGATTAGATAAGACGCCATTTAATACGAATGTATTACCACCCGTGATTGGGCCATTGGCAATCTGTCCTCCATCCAAGAAACCAGTTGGAGGTGTGACTGCCGTACCACCACCCACACCAGCCGTGTGACGGCGCATGAAGTTTGACTTGAAGAAATCAAACCCAGATAAGTGACCTATGAAACCATCCATTAACGCGCCCGTATTCACGGTATTGTTAAAGATAGTGGCTAGCGAAGTAGATAATAAAGCGTTGGTAGTCGGACGGATTGCTACATAACGGTTTCCATCTTCGGGAATGCCAAGTTCAGTCATATAAGCATCAGCCATTGTAATGGTACCAAAATCAATTGGCACACCCGGCGTCCCGACTGCTTGATAAATCTGAGTCTGGAAGGTATCAGCAATAAACTTTTCCACTTTATTTGCAAGGGTTTTGGCGCGAGGGTTTAACATCATATCCAAGAATGGTTTATCACGGGCACGATTAAACGTTAAATCAAAACCTGTGAAACCTACCATCGTATGAAATTGCTTGGTAATAGAAAGTGGTCTAACGATTTGCACTACCGCTTCGGTTTTAGCGGATGCACCTTCGCCCCCTTCATAACGTTCTTCTAAACGATAATTAAGCGTTTGCCCGGTCACATATTTTAACGTGCGGAAATCTTCTTCAATATTACGATTAGAAACTTTTGCGAGGTTTAAATAGTTGACGTAGCGAACAAAGACTTCGTTTAAAACGTATTTAGTGGTTTGAAATAAATTTGCCATGGTGCATCCATCTCCGGAAAATGATTTAGGTTGGTGACAAAATGTCACTGTCTATTTACATTTCCGTGCGGACGGATAAATACACGCAGGGTAAAACTAAAAATTCATTTCTTAAAAACTCTAGAGACTCGGCGGCAATCCCTTACCACAATACACACCGATTGATGAATTTAATTCTACCCTGTTGTATTTTATTTGCAATAACTTACTTTGAACTGGCAGGATCATGTTGATCAGTTTTCTCAGGCGCTTTATTTGCAGTTTTATCAGTAGGATTTTTTAAACGTTTTTGATAATCCGCTTCCGATTCACCGGGTAACTTCGTTGGCTTACTATTTAATGGTGCTACCATGAGATTGTACTCCTTAAGTTAATAAACGATTAACGCCGCTTGCCTTGACGTTGATTTAGTTTAACACGGGCATCTTTCTCAATGGCACTGTCTACATCAAATTTTGGTAATTCGTCAAATTTATCACTAACATCACCTTTATGATTAGATAGTGGTCTACTTGATTTGGTCACATTGTTCGCTTTACGAATTTTTTCATCCAGTCTGCCCAATTCCAGCATTTGTGTAGGGAAATCCTGAATGCCAGCAATGCGTTCTATTTCTTTGGGTTGTTGCTTACACGCTGCATATAAAAACGCTGCCGGGTTTGGCATTCCACGAATACCCACCATGATAGCATCCGTAATGGGCTTATCACTTACCACGGTTTTAAAGTCTGAATACCTGTCCATGCCTGTTGTAAACTTTTCTTCAAATTCTGCCTGCACACGGCTTTCTTGTTCACGCCATTTTGCCTCATCGGCTTGACGTTGTGATTGAACTCGCTCTTGTTCTTTAGCTTGCAACTTGTTCGTTACAATCTTATCAACGACTTTGCTTAGTTCGCGCTCCCAATCAGCCTCAGTTGAATCAGAATCCATAGTTTGTGTGACTTGTTCCGTTACCTTGGCGACTTCTGCCGCTGTAGGTGCTTGACCATGATTGCCGCGAGCCAAACGCTCACGAATCATCTTATTGACCTCTGATTCGGGGTACATCTTTTCTTCTTTTGGAACTATTTCATTGCCATATTCATCAATTTTGGCAGCTTGATCTGTGTTATCGGGTTCTTCATCATCATCCGGGTCTTTATTGTCAATAATATCGGTTGGGTCTACTTCTTCATCGGGTTCTTTGTTGCCTTTATCGTCATATCCATAATCATCGGCATTCTGGCGCGGTTGTGGCGTGTGTAAAACAGACTTTTTCAATGCACCACGCAACCCGGTGCGCGTATTTTTAGTCGATTTGCTCTGTTCTGCTGGTGTATCACCATCTTCACTGGATGCAATCATATCCTCGCCAGTGGGTACCGTACCCAATTCATTCGCTAAATCATTATCGTCAATCTTTTGTAATACTTTTGGCATAAATGGTTAACTCTATTTTTTAGAAGTTGGTTTAGCCTCTTTGGGTTTGTCCAAAAAGCCTGTGTTGTGAGTGAGAATCTTGGCTAAATTATCATGGTGGCCTTGTGTGGTATCGGCGTGAATACGGGCAAACTCTGCCTGTAGTTTCTTCTCAGTTTCCACATAGCGCGCTTCAAGCTCAGCACTTTGTTGGTGTAATTGACCTAACTGAATGGCAGCATCAGTACCGTCTTTGCGAGACTGAGACTCGATCTTGTGCTGCTCTTGCATGAGTTTTTGCTGACCTAATGTAAAATCTTGTTGCGCTTTCATCATCTCAAGCTGGATTTTTAATAATTCAGGATTTGGAGGTGGGTCTTTGGGTGGTATCGGTTTGCCAGTCTTACCTGCTTCAATAATCTCAGGTGGTACTAGGGCGGCTCGCAGGCGGTTTCTAATTTCAATAGACTTCGAGTTTTCCAGTGTTTCGATAAATAAGTCAGCTACCAGATTAAATGTTTCAGGATTCTTTTGTAGGATAAGCTCGATAGTTTCTTGATCTTCCCGCTTTTGGCCTTCTACAGATTTACCGGGCAATAACCGTAATTTATAACGCCCTTTGGTAATATCATTTTCAAAGTTTTCGCCGTACTCATCGCCTTGTTTATTAATAGTAATGGTTTGCTCGCCCGTGTCTGGCATATTTAATCGTAGTTTGCGCTCAGTATCATAAATACGGGGTATGGCATCATCTACTATCAGGCCACAAGCCCACAAGGCTTGATTTGATGAAGTGAATAGTGTTTGAGTATTATAACTAGCGGTCTCGCGCCGTGAATCTATTGCGTCGCCAGAGACTTCTTGACCGCCTTGGCCTAACTGCGTGCCATATATTCCAGTACTAGAAGATAAATCATTCAGCGTACTATCATATTGCTGCATCAAAGACTGTGATATTTCCGGTGGTTTTAATTGCTGTGGAATATTGCCAGACTTGGCTTCATCATAATAGAGCGCGCCTAAAATGACAGTCGGGTCAGCCCATATTTGCTTAGTATCAGTGCCACGCGCATTCTCTTTCGATATAAGGAATTGATCATAGCGAAATACAGTTAGGAGATAAGCATTTTGCGTTTTGATATAGTTTAAATAACGTTGCGCATCCTTTGCATTGGCAAAAAATGAGCGTGTAATCTGGCGCCCTTTCTTATCATAGTAAGAACGCTGATCTTCAAAAATGATAGGAGAGTATTGACTATGAAATGGCACCTCATCGATCTTATAATCACCTGCCCAAATTGAATTTACTACCTTATAGCGCGATACTTTTCGGGTTCGCACTACTCTGACAGGTTCGCCATTGTAATCAATAAACTCTTTACCATCGACTTCAAATGTAGGTAAGGCATCCACTTCTTTTTTAGGTAAAGCTTTCCCGTTGGATAATTCACATAGCGTAAAAGGCTTATATTTTCGTTCATACACATAAAGAATCGTAACTGATTCATCATCCCAAAATTCTAACGGCATATCCGTCTGATCATCAACTGATACATTCGCGCCGTTGTCTTGCTGATCTATACCAATATTTGATTCAACTTCTCTACCCCACAAAGCGCGCACTTTCTTGCGGCTCATCTTGACGGTATAGCCAGAAATCATGCTGTCAATTTTGTTTTTGTGTTCACAGTCTAAAGACCAAAAGCATTTAGTAGGGTCAACAAAGTCATATAATTTCATTACTTGATCAAAATTATAATCATTATCATAATCCGTACCTACACGATAAGCACCATAACCACCTACTGTTTTTTGAAAAAATGAATTCTGGGTAATGGATTTCGCATCAGAATTTAATAGGATATCTAATACGATGGCTTGACGAATAGCAACTACTGGCTGAGGCGTATCATCAGTTGCCTCTAATTTTAAGCTGGGAGTATTTTGTTGTTGCTGCCCCATCACATAGTTAGCGAGTGGCGCAAGCTTGTTGAATGTCAGACCTTGCTTGTTACGTTTCGTAAAATTATCTAATTCGTCCTGATCCCATTGATCGCCCATGACAAAACTCATCATGTAATGGTAATGCTTATCATTTTCGCGCCACGCATCACGCCATCTTTTGACATGTTGTCGTAACTTTTGAGCTTTGGGACTATCAGTCGTATATTCCGGTCTATCCATTCACTTAACCCTTCCATGTAACGAAATGATTTGATTGTTATATTATCAGATAAACTTGCCCCTCGCATGTACAGGTAGTGTTTTTACTGGATTAAGTTTGGTGGTAGTGTAATAGCCTGCTGCGAATGTGTGCAATAGTGCGTCAGCGCAGTCTGGGCTTGGCATACCACGTTTGCGTAATGATTTTTTGGATTCGATACGTAATCTACCAGAGCTATCCTCATCATAACCCACGCTGCATAAATCAGACTGTAACTCATCACTGTCAGGAATTTCCACGGGCATATCCTGCATGAGCCAGTCGGCGCAAGCGTTCCATAATTCCGCTCTACGATCTGTAAAGTGTTCTTTATCATGCGCGTCTAGAGCCACGTTAATCCCTTCAACCTGTGTATATCCCATTTCCTGCATTCTATCGACTATGCCCTTACCTATACCAATACAGTCAACAAAGACTTTCACTGGGTCGTATTTCTTAATCATGTTAACCAGCTTACCGCAAATGTGCATAGTGTTGTGATTACGGTAAGTTTTAAGATTCCATGCCTTGCGCCCTTGGCGAAAGATAATAGCTGTGCGGTCACTACCGTCTTTATCGTCAGCCGGGTCAACTCCTATCACAATGCCTGATTCGCTTTTGAGTTTGCGTTTGCGCGCTGCGGTAACATATTTGCTAGGAATAAATGTGTTTTTAACTGGATTAAGAAACGCATCATTAGCATTAAATGGATACTCTTGACTAAATAATTCGAGTGCGCGTTCGGGGTCTTTTGACATGTTACGCATTTTATTCCTGCGCCATGCAAGATGCTCTATTGTCAAACCATCCGCAGAGTAGGCGCGCATGAAACCGCGCTCATCCTGTGTTAATTCCATCCCTTCTGCACTGGCTGTATATTCAGCCTGCCAGTACCACGGAATGAATATAGCCATGTACTCAGATTCACCCGCGACCGCAGCAACCCATTCTTTATGATACCAATTGCCGATACCCTGCGCAGTACTCTCAATGATAATTTCCGTGCCCGCCACGTCCGCAACGGTTTGAAAAATCCCGGTCGCATGTTCTTCCGTGTTATCCCAAAGCCCCGCCTCTGAACCATGCAGCAATTGAATAGTATCAGAGCGTCCTACCTTTTTGCTGCCTGCCGTGCCTACCTTGTAGCCACCCTTGAAAACATCGAAGTACATTTCAGTCGTGTTGAGTCTGTCAGGATAAGGACACAACCCCGGCGGCAAGTTATCAAAGTACGTCTTGACCATGTTAAATAGGTTATTAGTCGCTGAGTCATGGTGCGTCATAATGAAAGTTTTGTAGCCCTTGCGAGTTATAACTTTGTGAAAGAATCTTGCGGATACCATCGTACTAACGCCTTGTTGCCTACCTTTACAGATAATCGCACGCACACGCCCAGTGGCTTTGAGTTGTGCCTCTAGCTTATTGTGTAAATAGATTTGCGCGGTGTTAAACTTAAAAGGTATTAGCGCGGTTTCATCATCATCCGCGCCTTTCACTGAAATATAGAAAAACTTCTCAGCAAACCATCTTAAATCCTTAAGATTGTTGATCAATTCATCGGTCAATTGTGGGCTAGCTGCCATAATGTTCTACGTGCAACCTCATTCAGTTTTGTTCTTGTTTTGATCAACAAGAGTCTGTAATAATGATGTTACTTGGTCGAGCTTATCGTCTTTTTCGGGGGGCTTATAATTATGCCATTGTAACTTACATTTCAAATATAGCTCTAACGCTTTTACATCCCCGCTCATAGCTACTTTATACAGTTTATTGGCAACTCGACTACCACGGTGTCGCATGGTTTTATCAAGCTCATTTTCAAAATGCTTACGAATGGTTCTTACATCACAATCATAGTATTCAGCAATCTCATCTTGGGTATACCCCGCTAACACTAAATTCATGACTTTTTCACGTTCATGAATAGTAGGTTTATATTCTGGTTGTCCGAGATTTGGTTTAAGACGGCGGTTAAAGCTCATATTAACCTACCCCTTATAGGTGCAATTAATGTACACACGTTAAGCCGGAATGTCCACAAACAAAGTTATAATCATAAACACCGCTAGAATAATGCAAATGAACATATCAAAGGGAACATGTACAACATGAGTCATTAGCAAATAAAGCACGCTCAACCAGAGTACACCTACCTTTGGCGCGAAAGTCATTGATATTCCCTTAAATAAAAAATGGCAGTATATTAAGTATACTATCATTATAAATACATAGAGTGAAACTTTTTAGGTAATTAACCCTTTTTTGATAAATAGGTTAATTACCTTTAACTTTAGTGTTGACAACCCCCACTAAAAAATATATTCTGTTGTTACAACGTTGGATTGTCTAACGTTTGAACGTTACATTAACCTAGAGGAATTATTTATGATGTTTAGTAAAGCTGATGCAATTAGTTTTCGCAGAGATATTCAATCATTAGCTCCATTGAGCTTAGACCGTATTCACGAGTTAGCCCCGTCTGTATTTGCTGAACATGGCGCGCAACACGTTTCAGACCGTTACACACACATTTCTACTATAGAGGTGGTCAAGGGCTTGATGGGTGAAGGCTTTCAACCTGTATATGTGACTCAATCACGGGCGCGCCTTGAAAACAAGATAGGCTTCACTAAACACTTAATGCGCTTTCGTCACGTTGACGCTAGACCTGTTTCGGGCGGTTTGTATCCTGAATTGGTGTTGATCAATAGTCATGACGGTCTTTCCTCCTATAAATTGATAGCAGGGGTTTTCCGTTTGATCTGCACTAATGGCTTGATGGCTGGCAATAAATATGAGGAGGTCAGAGTACGCCACCAAGGCAATATCATTGATAACGTGATTCAAGGTAGCTACGAAGTCATGGATTCTGCTACACACATGCTAGAGGCAGCGCAAGAAATGAGCGAGATTCGATTACAGCCAGAGGAACAATTGGCGTTTGCCCGTGCCGCTCACGCTATCCGCTTTGAGGAAGGCGACAATATGGGTGCAGCGATTGAACCGCAGCAATTAATCCGCGCTCGTAGACGTCAGGAAGTAGGTGCCACAGACCTATTCACCACGTTTAATATTGCTCAAGAGAACATTATCAAAGGTGGTCAATCAGGTTGGACACGGGATGCTAACGGTCGTCACAGACGAACGAGTATGCGCGCCGTGAATAGCATTGACGAAAACACAAAGCTTAACCGCGCCTTGTGGACGCTGACAGAGGAAATGAGAAAGCTAAAGAGTGCCTAACCAAACTGCCCCCGCAAGGGGGCTTACTTTAACCTAGAGGAGTTAAACCCCATGATCAGACATACCTTGTGCGACATATTATCTATGCTAGCCCTACTATCCACATTCACCTTCGTTTATTTGATGTGGAGGTTTTACAATACCTTTTACATGCTGCCTTTATTGGTAGGGTATAGCTTGTCTTATGGACTTGCTCTAGCTGGTGAGGACTGGAAACCCCTTGATCTTGCGAGGTATCGCAATGCGAAATAGTTACGGTGGTAAGTGTTATCGGTGCGGACAGTACGTTGAACCCGGTGCGGGTCACTTTGAGCGCATCCCCGAAAATGAAATA